>VOFD01000946.1_pt1 | contig 263159 bp, 284 predicted proteins | sample 5384101 | NCBI WGS metagenome assembly VOFD01 (sample SAMN12384723, study PRJNA508395) | human gut metagenome | isolation source: healthy gut C | host: Homo sapiens
GTATAGGAAAAGCTACAGCCATTGAGTGTTCTAAGATGGGTGCCAAGGTTGTATTGACTGGTCGTAATGAGGCCAAATTACAGCAGACCTATGATTTATTGATGGGAAATGGTCATTTAATGATTGTGGCTGATTTATCATGTGATGTTGATATTTCAACAATTGTTGAGAAATGCCCATCAATTGATGGACTTGTCAATAATGCGGGACTTTCCATCATACTACCGACTCATTTTATCACTCGTGATAAAATGGAGCAGATAATGTCTGTCAATACTTTGGCTCCAATTCTTTTGATGCAGCAATTATTGAAAAAGAAAAAACTAGAAAAGAATGGATCTGTTGTATTTACTTCGTCTATTTCTGGACCTGTTATTGCAGGAGTTGGCAACGTTATGTATTCTACATCTAAGGCTGCCGTGTGTGGTTTTGTTAAGAATGCTGCATTGGATCTTGCAAGTAAAAATATTAGAGTAAATGCGGTATGTCCAGGTATAATAAATACACATATTTGGGATACAGGAACTATTTCAGAGGAGCAACTTTCTGAAGAAATGAAGAAATACCCTTTAAAGCGATTTGGCAAACCAGAAGAGGTAGCACATGCCATTATCTATTTTCTAAGTGACGCTTCTTCGTTCACTACAGGCACAAATCTTGTGATAGATGGTGGTTTTACCCTTCAATAATCATGAATAATTATGAAAGTAATTCTTAACAATGTTCAGGTTAAGGCCGTGGCTTCATGGTTGCCAAAGAATATTCTAGAAATGGTTTCTCTTGGTGCAGAGTATGGTGATACGGAGGTAGCCAACATTATGAAGGCAACAGGTGTAGAACGTGCTCGCATTGCTGACAAAGACATGTGTTCTTCTGACATGTGCCAGAAGGCAGCTGAAGCGTTAATGGAAAAGGATGGAATCAATAAGGATGAGATTGACGGACTTGTGTTCGTTAGCCAGACGTGCGATTGATTCTGCCTTCAACGTCTATTGCACTTCAAGACCGTTTAGGTTTGTCAAAGGACACTGTTTGTATTGACATTCATTATGGTTGCTCTGGCTTTATTTATGGTTTATTTCAGGCTGCTTCTTGGATAACTACCGGTGCTTGCAAGAATGTACTCGTATTGGCTGGTGATACGACATCACGCATGATGAATCCTAATGATAAATCACTTCGTATGGTGTTCGGTGATTGCGGTACTGCGAGCCTTGTAACCGTAGGAAATACTTCTATGGGCTTCCATATTCAAAGTGATGGAAGTGGAGCTGATCGTTTGATAGTTCCTGCTGGAGGTTTCCGTTTGCCAGTTTCTGAGGAAACAAGCGTTCTAAAGTGGGATGAGGACAAGAATGGCCGTACTATGAATGACCTTTTCATGGATGGTATGGCCATTTTTAATTTTGCAATAACCGAGGTACATAAAAATGTGAACTCACTAATTGAGTACATGGATTGGGTAAAGGAAGATGTAGGATTCTATGCCCTTCATCAGGCAAATGAATTTATGGTAAACTATGTTCGTAAAAAACTAAAAGTTGCTGCTGAAGTGGCCCCTGCCAACTGCAAGGACTATGGCAATACTGGACCTGCTACCATACCATTTCTGCTGAGTGATGTTTGCAGTCAGAAACAATATGACCTCAAAAAGACCATTATGTGTGGTTTTGGTGTGGGGCTGTCTTGGGGTAGTGTCGCTGCTGACCTTTCTGAAACAAAATTCTATGAACCAATTAATAAATAAAACATTATGCAGACTAAAGTATTAGAAGTTATTAATGATATTCGTGCTTCTAAGAATATGGAAGCTGTTGTAACCCTCAACGAGGGTGATAAGCTCCGTGACGATCTAGGCCTTACTTCATTCGATCTCGCAGAACTTACCGTTCGCATCGAGGATGAGTTCGATATTGACATCTTCGAGGATGGTCTCGTTAATACTGTTGGTGAGATTTATGCAAAACTTAGCTAAATGCAATGGCAGTATTTCTTGTAGATAACGATAAGACTTATACATACGAGGACTTGTTCTGCTCGCTTAATCATGCGATAGAATATTGTCCTTTGCTCAAGACAAGGGATGTATACGTCTATTTCGTTAACCTAATCCGTGCTCTGACTGCAAATAGACCTCTGGTTCTATTGGATTCGGACTTGAATCCTTCGGAGATTGATGGTGTGGACGAGAATGAGGTGAACCAGACAAAAGTTATCGAGCAGAAATCATTTGCTTCGATGGACGATGTGGTGGCTTCGCTTCAGCAGTCTTCATCAGAGATCACCATCTTCACCTCAGGAACTACTGGTCAGCCTAAGAAGGTGGTGCATACCGTTGACACCTTGACTCGTAGCGTTCGTCTTGGCGATAAGTACAAGGGCCAGGTGTGGGCGTATGCCTACAACCCTACTCACATGGCAGGTCTACAGGTGTTCTTTCAAGCATTCGAGAACCAGAATACCCTCATCAACGTGTTCAACAAGCAGAGGGCTGATGTTTACGAGCTGATTGGCAAGTATCAGATTACTCATGTGTCAGCTACTCCTACATTCTATCGTTTGCTCCTCCCTTTCGAGCATGCATACGAGAGCGTGATTCGTGTCACTTTGGGTGGCGAGAAGTCTGAACAGCATCTGTATGACTCCATTATGAAGATCTTTCCAACGGCAAAGATTAATAACGTGTATGCCTCAACCGAGGCAGGATCGTTGTTCGCAGCCAAGGGCGATTGCTTCCAGATACCAGAGAAGATTCGCGATAAGTTTACAGTTGTTGATGACGAGCTGCTTATCCATAAGTCACTTCTTGGACGTTCCGACAGTTTCAAGTTCGAGGGTAATTACTATCACTCTGGTGATCTCATCGAGTGGGTAGACAAGGAGCAAGGACTGTTCCGCTTCAAGAGTCGCAAGAACGAGCTCATCAATGTGGGAGGCTACAAGGTCAATCCAGGAGAAGTGGAGAATGTCCTTCGAGCAATCGATGGCGTGAAGCAAGTGCTTGTCTATGGTAGGGCAAATTCAGTCCTCGGTAGCGTGCTTTGTGCTGACATCCAGTTGGAAGATAGTTCTGAACTCACCAATGTTGATATTAAGAAGGCGCTTACCTCACAGCTGCAGGATTTCAAGATTCCACGCAGAATTAAGTTTGTAGAACAATTCGAATTAACAAGAACCGGTAAACTCAAACGATCATGAGTAAAAAATATTATTGTTACAGGTTGCTCTCGTGGCGTAGGTCTCGAAATTTGTCGTGTCCTACTCGAACAAGGCAACAACGTATATGGTATTGCTCGTAGCTATACCGATGAATTCAAGGCTCTGGAAGCAGAGTGCCCTGATCACGTCTTCTTCAAGAGTGTTGACCTTGCTGATTGTGAAAACGTACGCCATAATGTCTTCAAAGACTTTTGTAGCAACAAGGTACAGATTGACGGTTATGTAAATAATGCAGCTGTTGCATACGATGACATTGTGACCAACCTCAATTTGGAGCGACTTCAGGCTATGTACAACGTGAATGTCTTCACTCCAATGATGATGACCAAGAATGTTATTCGCAACATGATTCTTCACAAGGTGAAGGGATCTATTGTACATATCTCTTCTATCTCTGTTCACACAGGCTACAAGGGATTGGCAATGTATGCCTCTTCTAAGGGTGCACTCGAAGCATTCTCAAAGGATACTGCTCGCGAGTGGGGATCCCTCGGCATCCGCTCAAATGTCGTAGTTCCTGGCTTCATGGCAACCGCTATGAGCTCTACTCTTACAGAGGAACAAAGAGGCAAGATTTATGCCCGTACGTCACTCAAGGCAGCTACTAGTATCCGTTCAGTTGCAGAAACTGTTGCTTTCCTTGTAAGCGAGAAGGCAGAGAGTATCACTGGTCAGAATATTCACGTTGATAACGGTACGATATAAGTGATACAAGTTGACAAAATAGTCAATAGTGTATTCAACTCCAATACTTACATTCATTGAGTACATTCATAGTTAGGAGTAAGTGGACGCTTGATAATGAAGCTATAGTCACAATGACAGGTTCTCTTCCAACTGTTGTATATTAGAACTGGATAGCGTTTACTTTGTACAATGATGACCTTAATATTAACCGAAAAGCATCTCTTTTTTTTGAATAATCAAACGTATATATGAAACGGCTATTTGATGTTTTTGCCAGTGGCTGCGGTTTACTGGTATTAAGTCCCATATTCCTCATTATGGCAATCTGGATTAAGTTGGATTCCGAGGGATCTGTGTTCTATCGTCAGGTTCGTGTAGGACGAAATAATAATGATTTCCGTATTTTTAAGTTTCGTTCGATGCGTGTAGGTTCAGATAAGGGCTCTTTGGTAACTATTGGAGGTCGAGACCCTCGAATTACTCGTTCTGGATATTTTATACGAAAATATAAGTTGGACGAGTTCCCTCAATTGATTAATGTGTTTCTTGGTGAGATGAGTCTTGTCGGTCCTCGTCCAGAGGTTCGTCACTATGTAAACTACTGGACAGAGGAACAGATGCATGTTTTGGATGTTCGTCCTGGTATCACCGACCCTGCCTCAATTAAATTCCGCAATGAGAATGAGTTGATGGAAAAAGCAAAAGATCCTGAGGACTATTATATCAACGTGATTATGCAGGAGAAGATAAAGCTGTATTTGGAATATGTGCAGAATGCGTCATTCTGGTATGATATCAAACTTATTTTCCAAACATTTAAAGAGATTATTACTGAGAGATAAATACGAGATTAATTTTTAAAAACAAGTATAATGAGTACTGATTTGAAAAGAAGGAAAATTCCCTTTTCACCCCCAGATATGACGGAGGCTGAAGCCCACGAGGTTCGTGACGCAATCCTTAGTGGTTGGATAACTACTGGCCCTCGTACAAAGAAGTTGGAGAAGATAATTTCGGAATATGTTCATACGGAGAAAACTGTATGTTTGAACTCGGCTACGGCTGCCATGGAGATGGTGCTCCATGTGATGGGCGTTGGTCCTGGTGACGAGGTGATTATGCCTGCATATACCTATACAGCATCTGCTTCGGTGGTTGATCATGTGGGTGCTACCATAAAGATGGTGGATATCCGTCCGGCGGCTTATGCAGAGAATGATGGTAACGATCATCAGGATTTTGAGATGGACTACGAGAAGCTGGCTGCAGCAATCACTGAGCGTACGAAGGTAATTGTACCTGTTGACTTGGCTGGTATATGTGCTAATGTAGAGAAGATTTTTGAAGTGGTGAACCGCCTAGAGATCAAGGCGCTCTATCGTCCTGCTAATGACATTCAGGCTAAGATGGGACGTATCGTGGTTTCTAACGACTGTGCCCACTCATTTGGTGCCTCTCGCCATGGTAAGATGGCTGGTGAGATTGCGGACTTCTCTTCATTCTCTTTCCATGCTGTTAAGAACTTCACTACTGCAGAGGGTGGCGCAATGACATGGAACCTGCCTTTCGGAAACGAGAAGGTGGAACGCCAGCAAGTGTATTGCGGAAGTCCTGTACCTTTCATAGAGGGTGAGACTTGGAATGAATTCATCTATCGTCTATCACAGCTCTTCTCGCTCCATGGTCAGAATAAGGATGCGTTGGCTAAGACAAAGTTGGGTGCCTGGGAGTATGATATCATTGGCCCTTGGTACAAGTGCAACATGACTGACATTATGGCTGCTCTGGGGCTTATCCAGTTCGAGCGTTATCCTGAGATGTTGGCTAAGCGTAAGAAGTACATTGAGCGTTATGACGAAGCTCTGGCTCCATATGGCATTGTAGGCTTGAAGCATTATGGTGCAGATTGGGCTGGTAGTGGTCATCTTTACATCACTCGTCTTCCTGGTAAAACACGTGAGCAATGCAACAGCATCATTGAGCAGATGGCAGAGCGTGGTATCGCAACCAACGTACACTATAAGCCACTCCCGATGATGACCGCATATAAAGCAAAGGGCCTTGATATCAAGGATTATCCTAATGCATACAAATTCTTTGAGAACGAGATTACACTTCCTCTGAACACAAAGATGACTGAGGAAGACGTTGAGTACATTATCGAGAACCTTCTATGTTGCCTTCCTAAATAATTGAAACAGTTTAACGTAGATTTAATTATGTAAGCAGTCAAAAATGGCTATTAATTGAAAGATATATCTTCGCTGCGAACAAAATTTATAGAATTGGGAATAAGATGATTACGACCAGTGGTGATGGTGCGTTGATTTGTCCGGATGAGGAGGCTAAGCGGGAGATCATGTTCTACGCTACGCAGGCTCGGGAGGCTTATCCGTATTACCAGCATGAGCGGATCGGGTATAATTACCGGATGTCGAATATTTGTGCGGGTATCGGGCGTGGTCAGATGACGGTGGCTGATGCTCATGTAGCTCATCATAAGCATACGTGTGATTTATACCGGGAACTGTTGAAGGATGTGAAAGGGATCACCTTGCATGAGAATCCTTCCGGTCGTTTTGATAGTAACTATTGGTTGAATACGATTGTCTTGGATCCTTCATTGAGGATGAAAGGGCAGGAGGATGCTTATCAAGCAACGGTACAAGGTGCTGTTGGTGGTGCGGGCGGTGTGACTCATGCGGCGGTTAACGCACATACGGATTGCGAGCCGAATGCCAATGTCGAGGCGATGCGTGTGGGACTTGACGCGATGGGTATAGAATCTCGCCCTTTGTGGAAGCCGATGCATAAGCAACCTGTCTATAAGAATTGCCCGGCTTATGTGAATGGGGTGAGCGAATCTTTGTTTAAGGTCGGGTTGTGCCTGCCTTCCGGCCCGTATGTAACGGATCGGGATATTGAGTATATCGTTGGAGGTATAAGGGGCTTGATTGAGCGTTGATTTTAACAGCTATTCCATGAGTTAAATTTGTTTTACTGTGTAGGCCTAAGTAGAGGCTAATCATAAAGATTTTATTTTTGTTACGAGGAGGGTGTGTCATTTTGATGCACCTTTTTTTGTGTTTGGTAGAAAGTTGCAAGTTGAACAATGTGGACGCTTTGTTCTTGCCATGTGACTATGTTCGTCGTTATGGAGACGGCAAGGATGCTGAGATAACAAAGCCGTCTCAAACAGCCGCTTAATTGTTAAAGAATAAGAAATCTGAATTTTGTTCAGAAAAACTGGTATGGTTAACCTGTTGATAAATACTGGGTACGCTGTATTGGTGGTTCACGCTTGCAAAAAAAGTAGACTAAATACTGTATTATAATCAATAATGATTATATTTGTTTCTGTAAAAGAAAAAGATTATGGATACAACGGTGAAAATAGCGGATAGTTATATAAATTTATTGTCTTCGTTTAGCGATGAGATAAAGTTGCGTGTCATTCGTAAGCTTTCAGAGAGCCTTTTGAGGGGTAAAAAGAAAGAGACATCCATACAAGATTCGTTTGGCGCTTGGGATGATGACAAAAGTGCAGAAGAGATTATTGCTGAAATTAATAAAGCACGTGTTTTGGGAACGCGATCTATTGAATCTTTTGACGAATGAGGCGTTATCTTTTAGATACCAACATATGTATCTTCTATATGAAAGGGAAATTTCATTTAAATGAGAAGATTGATGATAAAATGAAGCGATATTGCTTTATTTCTGAAATTACTATTGCCGAACTTCTATATGGAGCTACTTGCTCAAATCGAAAGGATAAAATGTTGAAAGAGGTAGAATCTTTTTATCTCGCAGTTTACAGTTTTACCAATTTACGGTTCTTTGCTTATGTTCGCTGAACTAAAAAGCACATTGAGATCTCAAGGACTTTTAATAGATGATTTTGATTTGTTGATTGGAGCTTCTGCCGTAGCAAATGATTTAATTTTAGTTACAGAAAATGTAAAGCACCTAGAACGTATTCCTCATCTTAAAATAGAGAATTGGATTGATAGAGCGAAGATTTAATTGATAATCTATTCATTTAATTAAAGTTACTTCATGATAGGAAAGATATAATGGAGCAAGTAGCTATTGCCGCTCCAGAAAGTTCACTTAGAGTGGAGATGGAACTGAAACGAAGAATGCAGGAAGTGAGAGAAAAACTGAAGATATATAGATCGAACGAATCTAAATAGTGATTTGTAATGAAAGAGAAACGCCCTACACTTTGTATTGTTGCTGGTCCTAATGGATCAGGAAAAACTTCTACTACTGAACAATTATAATTATGCCCCCGTCTTTCTTTTCCCTTAGGGAGGATGAGAGAGACGGGGGCTTTTTTATGCTTCTAAACATGGAATGATAATTGGCTGGGATTTGGATAATCGCTAACTTGTCGGCGCTGAATCCGTGAAATTCCTTGCAGATTGTAAGCACCTACTAAATCATTCACGTTATGGAAATACATCTTGATAACTATTTGCCGGAATATCCTTCCTTCGTTTCCGGTATTCGCCGTGCTCCCGATCGCGGCTATTCGCTTACGCCCGCTCAAACAGAAACGGCATTGATGAATGCGCTTCGTTACATCCCTGTTGAATTACATGAGAAGCTAGCTCCTGAGTTCATGGAGGAATTATTGACCCGGGGACGGATCTATGGTTATCGTTACCGTCCGCAGGGAGACCTGAAAGCGAAGCCTATCTCTGAATATAAAGGTAAATGTATCGAGGGAAAGGCCTTTCAAGTAATGATCGATAATAACCTTTGCTTTGATATCGCTTTGTATCCTTATGAGTTGGTTACGTATGGAGAGACTGGGCAGGTTTGTCAGAATTGGATGCAATATCGTTTGATTAAGAAGTATTTGGAGGAGCTGACCGAGGAGCAGACCTTGGTGATCGAATCCGGGCATCCTCTGGGATTGTTTCATTCCAAGCCGGATGCCCCACGGGTGATTATCACGAACTCCATGATGGTGGGAATGTTCGATAACCAAAAGGATTGGCATGTCGCCGCCCAGATGGGAGTCGCTAATTATGGACAGATGACGGCCGGAGGTTGGATGTATATCGGCCCGCAAGGTATCGTACACGGTACGTTTAATACATTGTTGAATGCCGGACGTAAGAAATTAGGGATTCCACAAGATAAGGATTTGCGAGGCTATCTGTTTGTATCTTCCGGTTTAGGAGGAATGAGTGGCGCTCAACCTAAAGCCGCCGTGATTGCCGGTGCTGCCAGTATAATCGCCGAGGTAGACGCTTCCCGTATCGAGACACGCCGATGCCAAGGATGGGTCCAGCATGTGACGGATGATATGGGGAAGGCTTTCTCCTTAGCCGATGAGGCGATTCGTAAGAAAGAACCGATCTCTATCGCTTTTCATGGCAATATCGTGGATTTATTGGAATATGCCGATAAACAGGGTCTTTCCATCGACCTTTTGAGTGACCAGACCTCGTGTCATGCGGTCTATGAAGGTGGTTATTGTCCGGCAGGCGTGACGTTTGAGGAACGTACGGAATTATTGGCTCATCACCGGGAAGACTTTTGTGCTTTGGTCGATAAAACGTTGAAGCGACATTTCGAGGTGATCAAGCGTCTGGTTGCCCGGGGTACCTATTTCTTTGACTATGGGAACTCCTTCATGAAAGCGATCTATGATGCCGGTGTACATGAGATTTCCCGTAACGGTGTGGATGAGAAAGATGGTTTTATATGGCCTTCTTATGTGGAAGATATCATGGGGCCGGAATTATTTGATTATGGGTATGGCCCTTTCCGCTGGGTATGTTTAAGCGGTAAGCCGGAAGATTTGATTCGCACGGATCATGCGGCTATGGCGTGTATCGATCCGACTCGAAGAGGGCAGGATATGGATAATTATAATTGGATACGTGACGCGGAGAAGAACCGTTTGGTGGTGGGTACGCAAGCCCGGATCTTATATCAAGACGCTGAGGGGCGCTTGAAGATCGCCCTTGAGTTTAACCGAATGGTACGTGATGGGGAGGTAGGCCCGATTATGTTGGGACGAGACCATCATGACGTGAGCGGTACGGATTCTCCATTCCGTGAGACCTCTAATATACGGGACGGGAGCAATGTGATGGCTGATATGGCGGTGCAGTGCTTCGCTGGAAATGCCGCCCGGGGTATGAGCTTGGTCGCTCTTCATAATGGTGGAGGAGTTGGTATCGGTAAGGCGATAAACGGAGGTTTCGGTATGGTTCTCGATGGAAGTGAGCGGGTGGATGAAATACTTCGTTCAGCTATGTTGTGGGACGTGATGGGGGTGTCGCTCGTCGCTCATGGGCCCGTAACCCGAATGCGATGCGTACGAGCGCTACTTTCAATGAGAACCGTGGCGAACAGTATCATATTACCCTTCCGTATATCCCGGAGAGGGCGTTTATTCATGAAATCGTACAAACATCATTAAATAAAAAGGTATGAGTACTTGGAATAAGATTATGGAATGTGTCCCTAACTTCAGTGAAGGACGGGATCTGGAGAAGATAGATAAGATCGTAGCGCCTTTCCGGGCTAAGACGGGTGTTAAACTGTTGGACTATAGTAATGACGAGGATCACAATCGCTTGGTTGTTACCGTGGTAGGGGAGCCAGTCGCTTTAAAACAAGCCGTATTGGAGGCCATTGGAGTTGCCGTTGAGCTGATTGATTTAAACAAGCATAGCGGTCAACATCCTCGAATGGGGGCCGTAGATGTTGTTCCTTTTATACCAATTCGCGGATGTACGATGGAAGAGGCGATCGCCTTGTCTAAGGAAGTAGGGGAGGAAGTGGGCACTCGTTATGCCGTACCTGTCTTCTTATATGAGAAATCAGCTTCCGCCCCTTACCGGGAGAATCTGGCGGCGATCCGTAAAGGAGAGTTTGAGGGGATGGCTGAGAAAATCCATCAACCGGAGTGGAAACCTGATTTTGGTCCGGCCGAAAGACATCCGACAGCCGGTACGGTCGCCATAGGAGCCCGCATGCCTTTGGTCGCCTATAATGTGAACTTAGGAACGAATCAATTGCATATCGCTACGGATATAGCGAAGAAAATCCGTTTCATCGGCGGAGGTTTACGCTATTGTAAAGCGATGGGGGTTGAGTTGAAGGAACGTGGTAGCGTACAGGTCTCTATTAATATGACCGATTATACCCGTACGGCCTTGTACCGGGCCTTCGAGTTAGTTCGTATCGAAGCTCGCAGATATGGTGTTTCGGTGGTGGGGAGCGAGATTATCGGCTTGGTTCCTATGGAGGCGTTGATCGATACGGCCTCTTACTATTTGGGATTGGAGGATTTCTCAATGAATCAGGTGCTGGAAGCCCGTATTATGGAATAGCGTATGGAGAATAGCAAGATATTAATCAGGAATGCTGCCCAGATCGTCACTTGCCATGGGGATAAGGCGCGACGGGGAGCGGAGATGTCTGATTTAGGCGTTATCGAGGATGGAGCCGTAGCGATGTCTGATGGGGTTATTACGCATGTAGGACCTACGGAGGAGGTACTTCGAAACATCCATGCGGAGGATTATTTGGAGATTCGGGCGGAGAACCAAGCGGTGTTACCCGGATTTGTTGATAGCCATACGCATTTTATCTTTGGTGGTTACCGGGAGGAGGAGTTCTCTTGGCGATTGCGGGGAGATAGTTATATGTCGATCATGGAGCGTGGTGGAGGTATCGTGAATACGATGAAAGCTACCCGTGAAAGTGATTTCGATACACTATGGGACAGGGGAAGAACGTTTGGATGAGTTATTCTCCATGGGTGTTACCACGGTGGAGGGGAAAAGTGGTTATGGTTTGGATTTGCAAACAGAATTAGTTCAGCTTCGTGTCATGTCGGACCTGAATGAGTCTCATCCGATGGATGTCGTATCGACCTTTTTGGGTGCTCATGCTGTTCCTCCTGAATTTGCCGGTCGTACGGACGATTATGTGGATTATATGATCGAGGAAGTGCTTCCTGTCATCCGAGCCGAACATACGGTTACGTTTTGTGATGTGTTTTGTGAGAAAGGCGTTTTCTCGTTAGAACAGAGTGAGCGCTTGCTTCGTGCCGCCCGTCATCATCGTTTTAAATTGAAGATGCATGCGGATGAGATCGTTCCTTTCGGAGGGGCGGAACTGGCGGCCTCCTTGAAGTGTGTAAGTGCTGATCATTTATTACATGTATCGGATACAGGCATCAAACGTCTGGCAAGAGCGGGTGTCGTGGCTACCTTACTTCCGCTGACTGCCTTTTCCTTGAATGAGCCGTATGCGCCTGCCCGGAAAATGATAGATGCCGGTTGCGCGGTGGCTTTAGCTTCCGATCTAAATCCGGGAAGTTGTTTTTCGGCCTCGATCCCGATGATGATAGCCTTGGCCTGTATCTATATGAAGATGAGCCCTGAAGAAGCGGTAACGGCATTGACCATTAATGGAGCCGCAGCTGTGGGACGTGCCTCCGAGATTGGAAGTATCAGCGTGGGAAAACGTGCGGACGTGATCTTGCTGAAATACCCGTCTTATAAGTTCCTACCTTATCATGTGGGAATGAATCTCGTGGATACCGTAATTAAGGACGGGGAACTTTATATGATGTAAGATAAGAATTGTTGAATCATTTAAATCAAAATACTATGTTAGCAGACTTGACAATTAAAGATTTTTTGGCGGAAACGGCGGGTAGTGCTCCCGTTCCCGGTGGTGGAAGTATATCAGCCTTGAATGGCGCTATAGCGGCAGCTTTGACAGAGATGGTGGCCCATCTGACTGTTGGCAAAAAGAAATATGCGGAAGTGGAAGGACAAATGAAGACGATCGCTACCGAGGCGGCTATGATCCGTGAACGTCTTACTGAATATATCGATAAGGACAGCGAGGCTTATGATCGTGTATTCTCCGCTTTTAAGTTGCCGAAAGAAACGCATGACGAACAGGTGGTCCGTACGAATGCGATACAGAGCGCTACTAAAGAGGCGGCTATTGTTCCGATGAGGGTGGCGGAGGAGATCGGTTCCGTAATGGAGACGATAATCTATGTGGCTCACAAAGGTAATCAGAATGCCGTCACGGATGCTTGCGTGGCGATGATGGCTGCCCGTACTTGTGTATTGGGGGCTTTATTGAATGTCCGAATTAACTTAACGTCCATCCAAGACGAGGTGTTCGTCGGAATGATGCGGAAGAAAGCGGATGAACTGGAGGCGAACGCTATCCGTGTAGAGCAAAAGTTATTGGATTGGGTGAAGACTAAATTATAGCATATGAGTAATGTTTATTATGTGGGTTCCGAGCCTCTCTCTTTTGAGGGAATCGAACGGATACTTACTCAAAATATGAAGTTGGAGCTTTCACCCGAGGTGAAGGAGCGCATCCAGCATTGCCGGGATTACTTGGATCATAAGATCGAGCAACAGGAGGGGCCTTTGTATGGGATTACTACCGGTTTCGGGTCCTTATGCAATAAGAATATCTCTCCGGACGAATTGAGTACCTTGCAAGAGAACTTGGTGAAAAGTCATGCCTGTAGCGTAGGGGATGAGGTAAGTCCGGTGATCGTCCGTTTGATGATGTTATTGAAAGCGCATGCCCTTTCGTTGGGGCATAGTGGCGTACAGGTGATCACCGTACAACGTATTCTGGATTTTTTCAATAATGACGTGCTTCCGATCGTGTATGATCGTGGCTCTTTAGGCGCTTCCGGTGATTTGGCGCCTCTGGCGAATTTGTTCCTGCCTCTGATCGGCGTGGGTGACGTTTATTATAAGGGCCGCAAACGGGAAGCGATCAGCGTATTGGACGAGTTCGCTTGGAAGCCTGTGAAGCTGAAAAGCAAGGAGGGGTTAGCTTTATTGAACGGTACGCAATTTATGAGCGCCAATGGCGTATTCGCCTTGATGCGTGCGTTTAGCCTGTCCAAGAAAGCGGATCTGATCGCCGCTTTATCCTTGGAGGCTTTCGATGGGCGTATCGATCCTTTCATGGATTGTATCCAGCAGATGCGTCCGCATCCCGGACAAATCGAGACCGGGGCCGCTTTTCGACGGCTATTGGAGGGAAGTGAGTTAATCGCCCGGAAAAAGGAACATGTTCAGGACCCGTATTCATTCCGTTGTATCCCTCAAGTGCATGGGGCTACGAAAGACGCTATCAATTATGTGGCGAATGTCCTGCTTACCGAAGTAAATTCCGTGACGGATAACCCGACGATCTTCCCGGAGGAGGATAAGATTATTTCCGGCGGTAATTTCCACGGTCAGCCCTTGGCGATTTCTTATGATTTCTTGGCGATTGCCTTGGCTGAGTTAGGAAATATATCGGAACGTCGTGTCGCTCAATTGATCATGGGTTTGCGGGGATTGCCTGAGTTCTTGGTCGCTAATCCCGGCCTGAACTCCGGTTTCATGATCCCTCAATATGCGGCCGCCAGTATGGTAAGCCAGAATAAGATGTATTGCTATGCGGCGAGCAGCGATTCTATCGTGTCCAGTAATGGGCAAGAGGATCATGTGAGTATGGGAGCGAATGCGGCGACGAAGTTGTTTAAGATCATGGACAATTTGGATCATATCTTGGCGATCGAGTTGATGAATGCGGCACAAGGAATTGAGTTCCGTCGTCCGGCTAGGACTTCTCCGGTATTAGAGAAGTTCTTGAAGGATTACCGGAAAGAGGTGCCATTTATCGATGAGGATATTATTATGTACACGGAAATACATCGTACGGTGGCGTTTATCCGTAGGAAAGACTTTGTATATTAATGAATATCGTTAATAGAGGTTAGAAATCCAGCTGAATTTCCTATTCGGCTGGATTATTTTGTATTTTCGCCGTCAATCTAAACACAATCGATCTACTTTATGCAAAATGTAACAAATCCTACCGTGAAAACACACGTAGTTTGGCTGGATGTCGTACGCTTGATAGCCATGTTTACTGTTGTTTGCTGTCATTGTACAGACCCGTTTAATTTCTATCCCGGAGATTCTCCGATTATTGGAGATATTAAGTTTTGGGAGCTGCCTATGGGGCTTTTCTTCTTCCTTGTGTACCTCTGTTCGTTATGATTACGGGAGCCTTGTTGCTACCGGTCCGGGAAGAGACTTCTATTTTCTATAAGAAAAGGATATTGCGTGTATTCTGGCCTTTCTTGATTTGGTCTGTTATTTATAATTTATTTCCTTGGTTTACGGGACTGCTTGGTTTGAGGCCGGAACTTATTCTTGATTTCTTCCCTTATTCGGGAGAAGAGGTGACTCGTCAATCGTTGAGTGTGTCTTTTAGGCTATATCGCCCAGATACCGTTCAATTTCTCATTGTTGGATGTACATATGTGGTATATCTATTTACTGATAGGTTTATATCTTTATTTGCCGATCTTCTCCGCTTGGGTCGAGAAAGTTTCGGATAAGGCGAAATTATGGTTTCTGGCAGGTTGGGGAGTGACTTTGTTTATTCCTTATTATCGGGAATTCGTATCTCCTTACATTTGGGGTGGATGCTCATGGAATGAATTCAGTATGCTTTATTATTTCGCCGGGTTTAACGGTTACTTGCTATTGGGGCATTATCTGCGGAATCATGATTGGTCGTTAGGAAAGATCGTTGGGATAGGCATTCCTATGTTTGTCGTAGGCTATGCCATTACTTTCTTCGGTTTCCGCTATACGACCGCTTTGCCTGCTTACACGGAGGAACAGTTAGAGTTATTCTTCTATTATTGTTCTCCCAATGTGGTGATGATGACGATTCCTATCTTCTTGCTGGCGAAGAAGGTAAATGTTAAGTCGGATACGATTAAGCGAATGTTGGCGAACTTAACCATATGCGGTTTCGGTATCTATATGGTACATTATTTCTTTACGGGACCCAGCGTGCTGTTGGCGAGAGCCTTGAATATCCCTTTGGGTTTACAGATTCCTGCCGCTTCTGTGGTAGCATTCGCTGTATCTTGGCTGATTGTGTTGGGTATCAGAAAGATTTGCGGTAAGAAAGCCAAGTATATTGTGGGCTGAATTTATACGTACGTTCGCATAAGCTGATACGTATAGGCGTAGGCCCATGCGAGCGTACGTGTAGGACGATACGTATATACGTGCGAGGCCACACGTATATACGTATAAATCATCTTTATTTCTTGGTTACAATCACTCGCTCTGTCGGAGCCAGATGCTCGTTGCGATAGTCTATCTGCTTGACTACATTCTCGGCCAATTCTTGGAATGCCTTACCTGTGATTGAGTCCGGGTTCAACGCTACCGGCTTTCCTTGATCTCCTCCTTCGCAGATACTTTGTACGATAGGAATCTGTCCCAGTAACGGCACGTTCAGTTCTTCAGCTAGGCGTTTACAACCTTCCTTTCCGAATATATAATATTTGTTTTCCGGTAATTCCGCTGGGGTAAACCAAGCCATATTCTCGATTAACCCTAAAACAGGGACATTAACCTTGTCTCCGGTGAACATGCTGATACCCTTACGAGCGTCCGCTAAAGCAACCTCTTGCGGCGTACTTACCACCACGGCTCCGGTTATCGCTAGTGTTTGTACCATTGTCAAATGGATATCACTCGTTCCGGGAGGTAAATCGATTAAGAAATAATCAAGCTCACCCCAGTTGGCGTCGCCGATCAATTGCTTCAATGCGTTGCTAGCCATTGCTCCACGCCATAGGACTGCGTCGTTTTTATTAACGAAGAAGCCGATGGATAACATCTTGACACCATAATTTTCGGCCGGCTTGATCAGTTCCCTGCCCTCTACCTCTTCCATATAAGGGCGAGCCTCTTCTAGGTTGAACATCTTGGGTTGGGACGGCCCGAATATGTCGGCATCCAGCAACCCTACCTTATATCCTTGTAAAGCCAGTGCGACAGCCAGATTAGCGGCAACGGTACTTTTACCAACTCCTCCTTTACCGGAAGATACGGCGATAATATTTTTTACTTGCGGTAATAATTTATCCGGTTCCGGGCGAGCTAACTGACGGGCTTTTACCGTGATGTTCCCCTTGATATTCACCTCCGGGCTTACATAGGTTAAGATAGCTGTCTCTGCGGCTTTTACTACGGAGCGGATAAACGGATCATTCGGCTTCTCGAATAATAACGAGAAGGTGACATTCATACCATCGATACGAATGTTGTCTTCTACGAGGCCCATGGAAACGATGTCCTTTCCCGTACCCGGGTAACGAACGTTCTTCAACGCCTCAATAATCAGATTCGGATAGATTGTCATATCTGTTGATTTTTTTTAGTCATTCTTTTATTTACCAGAAGCCAAAGCGCTTCGTTTACTGCGATTAAAGCTACGATAAGGATCTAACTCTATTTCTACGTCAGGTTCCACCAATCGCTCCCTTTCCTCACAAACAAATTTGATGTATTTGATGTTTAAGCCACGATCTAGCCATTGTTGCTCGTAATAGGTCTTGATGGATAAGATCTCATCCGCCAGATTGGAATGATATAGGTCGTCTGTACTGAACAATACGGGATAATGGTTCGTTTTTACCATCTCGCACGTATAGGTATACATGAAGTTACTGTCCGTTTTTAAATGGATAATACCATCTCCGGAAAGGATTTCCCGATACATTTTCATAAAACGGGTTCCGGTCAGACGCTTGTTGACCTTTTTTCATTTGAGGGTCTGGAAATGTGATCCAGATCTCGGCTACTTCGCCTGGAGCGAAGAAATAGGAAATCAATTCGATACTCGTACGTAGGAAAGCCACGTTCTTCATCCCGGTTTCCAGCGATTCTTTCGCGCCGGTCCACATACGTGCTCCCTTGATATCGACACCAATAAAATTCTTATTTGGGAAAAGCTTTTTTCCCAAACCTACGGTATATTCCCCTTTTCCACATCCCAATTCCAAGACAATAGGATGGTCGTTCTTGAAAAAACGTTCATGCCACTGTCCTTTCATATCAAACCCTTTTTCTTGTAGGGCGGCGAAAGGGTATTGGAATACGTGCGGATAGCCCGCCATATCGTCAAACTTAGCTAATTTATTCTTTCCCATGTCGCGAAGATAATACTTAAAAAAAATGCTTTTTACGTTTTTTCTACTGTTTTAGATAGGGGTTTTTATACGTTGGCGAGTCTTTTTGAACATATAGGCTGTCAGAAGTTTTATTTGAAAGTGGAGTTGTAACGAATCAAAAAGGATATGTTGAGAGTATTTTTTAGACGCCCGATATTTAAGAATCCGAGGTTTGTCGGATTTGTTTGGTTTGCGACGGCCCTTGTCGCTTGCTTATTGAAATTACCTGTGGGAAGGACTTATAATAACTTTATGATTTATAGGGCTTCCTTTTTCCATGCGTTAGAGTTGAAAGACCTTTATATATATTATCCGAATGAATACCACGACCGGTTTTTATACGGGATCCCTTTACGGCTATAATAGCGCCTTTCTCCCTCTTCTCTCCTTATATCGGGATGTTGCTATGGTGTCTCGCGAATAGCTTGCTGCTTTATATGGCTATCCGTAAACTCGGATTGGCGGATTGGAAACAGGCGTTTGTCATTTGGGTATGCTTGAATGAGTTGTTTACGTGTGTTCTTATGCAGCAATTTAACATAGCCATAGCCGGCATGATTTTATTCTCGTTTATTTTTATTGAGCGGAAACAGGAGTTTTGGGCGGCGCTAATGATCGTCTTGGGTACGATGACTAAGATTTATGGCATTGTCGGTCTTGCTTTCCTGTTATTCTCAAAACGCCGGATCGCCTTTTTGAAAGGACTTATTTTCTGGGGCATAGTCTTGTATGTTCTTCCGATGTTATATACGTCTCCTCAATATGTGGCAAGTCAATACGTGAAATGGTATGAGGTACTTCTCGATAAGAATGTAGAGAATTTATTTACTCCTTATACAAATATCTCTTTGTTGGGGATGGTTCGTAAGATTTCGGGAGTCAATACGTATAGTGATCTCTGGTTGGTTATCCCCGGGCTACTTTTATTTATTGCTCCTTATTTTAGGATAAATCAATATGATAACCAGCGGTTTCGCATGCATTTTCTTTGCTCTACTCTTTTGTTCATGGTTCTTTTTAGCTCCGGAACAGAGAATAGCGGATATTTGGGAGCCATGATAGCCGTCTGCCTTTGGTATATAGGTACGCCTACCCGTAAGACGACTCCTGGCTTGAATACGGTACTATTCGTTTTCTGTTTTATTCTGACATCCCTTTCCCCTACAGATATATTTCCCTGTTATATCCGGAAAACGTATGTTATTCCTTATGCGTTGAAAGCACTTCCTTGTGTGTTGATCTGGTTTAAGATCGTATGGGAGCAATTGACATTGGATTTTTCAGAGCCGCTTCATCGGCCGAAGACTCTCCCGGGTAAAGAGGAGGCGATCGACCTTATCTTGCCTTGTTATAACCCACAAGAAGGCTGGGAACGTCTGATGATCGAGAAACATGCGGAATTGGTAAAGATGCTTAAAGGTCGCTCACTTCGTTTTATCGTCGTGAATGACGCTTCGAAGAGAGGATTTACGAAGGATGCGGTGGGACGTCTTCTGGAGGCTCTCCCTGATACGATGATCGTAAGTTATGATACGAATAAGGGAAAAGGAGTCGCTGTTAGGGCTGGCTTGTCTCATTCCACCTCATCTATTACTTTATATACGGACTATGATTTCCCGTATGAGACGGATTCTATCTGCCGGATGGTAGAATGGTTGGAATCGGGATATGATGTCGTTATCGCCGTGCGAAATCATACTTATTATACCCATTTAAGTACTCGAAGAAAGATTATGAGTTATGCTTCCCGTATATTGAATTTTACGCTTCTAGGATTAACGCATACGGATGCTCAAGGAGGTTTGAAAGGTTTTAACCAGCGTGGAAAATCGTTCTTGGCCTCAACTCAGGTGAATCGCTTTTTATTTGATACGGAGTTTATTTATAAGGCTTCGCAGGAGTCGGATGTACTTATTAAAGACATGCCTGCTGATTTGCGGGATAACGTTCATCTTCCCAATATGCGTCGTGGAGTCCTTGCGGAAGAATTAAAGAACTTATTTTTAATCGCTTGGAGAGGGTAGGAGGATTACAGGGTTGTTAATAACCCTGTTGAAAACCCTGTGAATAACGGAAAAAGAACAAAAGAAAAAAGAGATACCTATTAATAGGTATCTCTCTTTTTGCTCTTCCTCTTGGACTTGAACCAAGGACCCTCTGATTAACAGTCAGATGCTCTAACCAACTGAGCTAAGGAAGAATCAGTTTTTAACTTTTTAATCTCTATATTAAAACTCTTTTCGCTCTTCTTCTTGGACTTGAACCAAGGACCCTCTGATTAACAGTCAGATGCTCTAACCAACTGAGCTAAAGAAGAATGTTTTTCAGTCTTTCCCGATGTCTTTTCGCTCTTCCTCTTGGACTTGAACCAAGGACCCTCTGATTAACAGTCAGATGCTCTAACCAACTGAGCTAAGGAAGAATTTTTCGCTCTTTCAAAGGTTATTCCGTAACCCCTTTCTGAAATTGCACTGCAAAAGTACGGGGTATTTTCGAAATATGCAATATCTTTGCGAAAAAATTACGAAAAAATGAATACAATAGGTTTAGGAAACGCTTTGGTTGACGTTTTATTGAGGCTTGAAAATGATGATGTCCTATCGGAAATCGGTATACAGAAAGGAGCTATGGATATGATTAACAGGGAACAAATGATCGCTATCCGTACAACTTTAGCTGGCTTGCCACGTACGCAAACCCCGGGAGGATCTGTCTGCAACACGATGCGTTCGATGTCTTCTTTAGGGGCGAATTCCGGTTTTATCGGTAAGATCGGGGATGATTCGATCGGCGGATTTTATGAGGATGCGTTGGAAAAAGCGGGTGTCACTTCCTATTTTATCAAGACGGATGGACTTACAGGTAGCTGTACGGTGATGATTTCTCCGGATGGGGAACGTACGATGGGAACTTTCCTTGGCCCGGCCCCGACAATAACCCCGGATGAGATCACCGAGGAGATGCTAAGTAAATATCAATGTATTTATATAGAAGGTTACTTGCTCGTAAACGAGCCGTTGGTTCGTTCTACGATGGAGAAGGCTAAAAAGTTGGGCTTGAAAGTAGCGCTGGATTTGTCGAACTTCAATATCGTGAATGCTTTTAAAGGAATGCTGGAGGATATCATTCCTAAATATGTGGATATTTTGTTCTCTAATGAGAGTGAGGCTGAGGCTTTTACCGGGCAAAAGGCTGCTGAGGCCGTACATACCTTGTCTGACTTGGTAGAGGTCTCATTGGTCACTTTGGGAAAGGAAGGTGCCTTGATCGGTAGTCATGGTCAATTTTATTCTGTCCCGGCTGAGGGGGGTAAGCCTGTTGATACGACTGGAGCCGGTGATAACTTCGCTGCCGGATTCTTATACGGTCAATCCATAGGAGCGTCTTTGGTACAATCCGCACGCATCGGATCGATGCTGGCGGGCTATGTGATCGACGTGGTTGGCCCGGAGATTCCGTATGATAAATGGGAACAAATAAAGTTAAAAGTAAAAGGGATATTGGCTTAGGCGGCATATTATTCCTTACATTTATGCCGTTAATTAACTAAATATTGTATGTACAGATTGGTTCAACGAAGAGGAATTATAGGTTTATTTTGCTTGCTGTTCGTCGCAAGTAGCGTAGTGCCGGGATGGGCGCAAAAAGATAACCGCTTTGAGGTGAGTAAGAACCTAGACATTTTCAATTCTTTATTGAAAGAAGTAGAGATGTTCTACGTGGATTCAGTGAATGTGGATAAAACCGTTCAGCGGGGAATCGAGGCAATGTTGGCTGGTTTAGATCCTTATACGGAATACTATCCTGAGCAAAAAACGGAGGAATTGAGTCTGATGACGACCGGCGAATACGGAGGTATCGGTTCCTTGATCCGTCAGCGTAACAACGAGGGAGGCGTGATGATTGCCGAGCCTACCGAGGGAATGCCGGCCGATTTAGCGGGTCTGAAGCCGGGCGATCTGATCTTGGCGATCGATACGATCGATGTTTCCAAGGCGACAAACTCCCGGGTCAGCGAGTTGTTGAAAGGTGTTCCGAATACGAAGATGGTTTTGACGATCCAACGTCCGGGCGAGAAGAAACCCCGGAAGTTCGAGATTACCCGTAAGCAGATCACGACACCTCAAGTTACTTACTACGGGGTTAAGAATGACAGTATCGGTTATATTTATCTAAAGGCATTTACTATCAAGAGTGCTCAAGAGGTGAAAGAGGCGTTCTTGGACTTAAAGAAAAATCATAATATCAAGTCTTTGGTACTGGATTTGCGCGGTAACGGCGGCGGCGTGCTGGAAGGTGCCGTACAAATCGTAGGTATGTTCGTACCGAAAGGCAGCGAGGTGCTTTCAACGAAAGGAAAGATCAAGCAATGGGATCGTACGTACCGAACCTCTACGGAGCCTTTGGATACGGTAATGCCGTTGGCTATATTGATCAATGGAGGTACGGCTTCCGCCGCTGAGATCGTATCGGGATCTTTGCAGGATATGGATCGTGCCGTGTTGGTGGGACAACGTTCGTTTGGTAAGGGGTTGGTGCAAGCTCCTCGTGACCTGCCTTATAATGGAAAAGTGAAAATCACGATGAGTAAATACTATATCCCGAGTGGCCGTTGCATCCAGCAAATCGATTATTCGCACCGGAAAGCGGACGGCAGTGTGGCTGCTATTCCGGATAGCCTGACTTCCGTATTCTATACGTCCAAGAAGCGTCCGGTTCGTGATGGGGGTGGCGTACGTCCGGAGTTTGAGGTGAAGGAGCCGAAAGTGCCTACCATGATGTATTATTTGGCGGCGGATACGGTCTTGTTCGACTTCGTTACGGATTGGGCACAAAAGCATAAGACAATCGCTCCTATCGAGGAATTTACGGTTTCCGATGAGGATTTCGAAGCTTTGAAGCAATACGCCAAGTCCAAGAATTTCACGTATGACCGCCAAAGCGAGAAAGTATTGAGGAACTTAAAAGAAGTGGCTGAGTTCGAGGGGTATCTGGAGGAGGATTCTACTGCGTTCAAGGAATTAGAGGCTAAGCTGACTCGAATCTGGAAAAAGATTTCGATCGTTTCAAGGATGAGGTGAAACGAGTAATGGCCGCCGAGATCGTAAAACGTTATTATTACCAACGAGGAGAGTTGCAAGAAAGCTTGAAAGATGATCTTGTATTGGAGAAAGCGTTGGAGGTATTGGGCGATCCGGATTTATACAGGCGTACATTGAGCGTGCCGGTTGAGTTGGAAGCGGCCACCAAGGGTACCGAATAGGCGGGTTTCTGCCGATGCCCATTCAAAGGGCCTTACAATGCCCATTCAAGCGAGCTTACGATGCCCATTGTCAGCTCCCTTGAATGGGCATCGTGCTTTTCCCTCTTTTGCCAGTCTGTTTGGGGGCTTTGAAGCGGATATGCAATACGACCAATTCCGAGACGGTTCCCACCCGATAAGGAGGTCCTGCTATACCAATGCCGGAAGATACATAGAATTGCGTAGGCCCTTTCTTATAATATCCGTACGGGCATTCATACACAAGTTTCATCAGCAGGGGATAAGGCCATAACTGCCCGTTATGCGTATGTCCGTGCAGTCCCAAATCTACCCCGTTCATGTTCATCTCGGCGAACGACCACGGTTGATGGTCTAATACGATAATCGGTTTCTCCGTATCCAATCCTTCCATCAACGAATGAAGCGGTTTTCGTTTCTTGTTGATGAAATCATCCCGTCCGATCAGGTAAAAAGTAGAATCCGGCTGGACTACCGAATCAATCAATAACGTACCTCCGGTCTTTTGCAGCCAACGATATTTCGCATTCCGGTTTGCCCGGTATTCATGATTCCCGTAAACGATATATACGCCCAAAGGGGCCTTGAGTTGTCTTAAATCCTCCTCTATATGGGCATTCTCGGCGAACCGTGACTCGTAATCCATGATATCGCCTACCAATACTACCATGTCGGGGTGCTGCTCGTTGCTAAGCTTCACGTATTTTTGTACCAAATCCTTCCCGATAACCTCTCCGATATGTAAGTCGCTCATCATGACAATAGTCAGGCTATCCCGATCCCCCGCGGCTTTGGGCAACGTGATATATACGTTCTTAACAATCGGATTCATTACCGTATGGTATGCGTGAATCATTAAACCGGTAACACCGAATACGATAAGAAAAAACAGGGTTAGCTTGGTTTGCTGCCAATGCCCTTTCATCCATTTGGGGAACCATGGCTTGATACGTTGGGAGAGCCTGATCAACTCAAGTACCAAGAGAGATAAAGTGATATAAATGGACGCTATATACCAAGTGTTACAGATGTATTGGATCGTGATTATCACGTTATCAGGTAGTTCATTCCTAAAAATAAATCCGAAAAAATAAAGCGATAGTTCGAGTAAGAAAAACAAGATAAAAGGAATCCGGCAACTTTTCTTAGGAGGAAGCGCTTGATATCCTCTCCAGAAAATATACGGATTTAGTAATAGCTGCGCTACGATCGATTGAATAAATACTTTCATCTTTACTCTTTGAATGTAATATTGAACACCACCATCTCGCTGTCCGTCCCGATACGGAAAGGCGGTCCCCACAAAGATAAGCCGGATGAGACATAAACCGTACTATTTCCGATTTTTTTAATCCCGTAACTTAATTCGAACAGATGATCCACGATCCAGTTCATCGGCCATACTTGTCCTCGATGTGTATGTCCGCTAAACTGTAAGTCTACGCCAGCTTCTTCCGTTTTCTCTAAATCGTAGGGTTGATGGTCTAGTAAGATAACAGGTTTGCTTTTATCAAGGTTCGCAGTAAGCTGACCTAAAGTTTTCCGTCCTTTGTTATGCCGGTCGTCCCGTCCTATGAGTTGGATCTGATTGGGCAAGATAGCCACGGAATCCCTTAAAAAGTTCGATGGGTGTCTGCGCTATGAATTTCTCGCTCTCCTCTATGCCACTGATATACTCATGGTTACCCGGTACCATATAAACGCCTAATGGGGCGTAGATCTTGGACAGTTCCTCTTCCATATGCTCGTATCGCAGAGGTGCGACACTGTTGTCTATCAAGTCTCCACCGATAAGAACGATGTCCGGGCGTTGGGCGTTTATCATATCCACATATCCGGCAAGCATTGTCTTGTTGGTAGCGTATCCTAAGTGTATGTCGCTAATGGCTACGACCTTCAGCGGCTGTCCATCGGTATCGGCCGGTTTGTTGATAACCATGTTGATAATTCGTGTATCAGGATGTTGGTAATTATAGTTTCCATATCCTAATAAGCTGAGTGTTAAGAATAAGGATAAATAGAATGAGTATTTGAAACGTAGGTGGAAAAGTCGTAAGATATCAAATACCAACAGAGCTAATACCATGTATAAAGTGAACACGAGCCATCCTGTTCCTACTTGGGAAACTGTTTGAGCGAAAGAAGCCGGCATATCTAGGTTCCTGAATAGAAAACTACTGAAGAATGATAAAGCTCCTCCCCAAAAAACAATGGATAACAATACTTTAACTCCGGTAGACTGGCTTTTCAAAGCCTGTTTTCCCTTTAGATAAATATAAATATTCCCTGCAAGATACAGGATTGGAAGTATGATAAAGAACGTCCACATCTCAATTAATTTTCCGCGAAGATAATGAAAACTCTTTAGGTAGCAAACGCTGCACGCTACGTCCCTATAGGATCGATATAAATTCCAAACAATAAGTTTGGTAATGAAAAGAATTATATAATATGCTGATTATTAGTATGTTAAAAACAGGATGATCTTTTACTCAAAACATGTACGTGTTTTAGGGAAAAGTCGTAGGTGTTTTTCAAAAAAGTCGTACGTGTTTTTCCCGAATCATGCGATAGGGAACAAGGGCGTATCTAGAAATCTACAATAAGCCCCCTTAATTACGATGAGGAGAGTTGGTCTTTTTTTGATAATATATATCCAACTCCTTTTACGGCATCTATTGAAAGTGTGGTATCTTTTTCCAATAATTTGCGCAAACGCGAGATGCTGTTGTTTAGGCTATCATGAACTTCTTGCCCATCCCATATTTCATGAAAAAGCTTTTCTCTGCTTACTGGCTGATTTAATTGCTCGGATAACAGATAGAATAACTTGAAATCTTTAGGACTTAATGTTTTTGACTGTTCTTGTTTATAGAATAATTTATGAGTGGAGAGTTCCAGTTGGTAATCTCCAATAGATATACTATTTGATATCGGACTGCCCTTTTTACAAAACCTTTGGATTAGGAAATCTATTTCTTGTATATCATACGGTTTTTTGGTGTAATGATTAGCTCCGGCTTCATAGCAGCGTGTTATTTCCTCCCCCTTCGTTGTGGGAAGAGGCTATCAGTACAGGCAATGAAGGATGCTTTGAACGAATAAAAGGCAAATAATCCAATGCGTTTTGATTGCCAACTTCCAGATCGAGAAGCAGGATATTAGGGCAGTCTTTTTCTATCATGTCTTGAATACCGCTTAACGTGTTGGCGTAGCAACCTCGTATCCTTTACTTTGCAAGGCCAATACGATGATTAATCCAAGGTTTGGGTCATCTTCAATAAAGATCACTTTCTGTTTATCTTCCATATAGTGTTATGAGTTTTCGGCTGGTAAGTTAATGAAAAATGTTGAACCGACACCCTCCTCACTCTGAAAAGTTAGGGAGCCGCCCATTTCTTTAGCCATTAGCATTACGCTACTCAAACCTAATCCATATCCCGGTTGCGCTGGCTTGTCGGCTTGTTTCACCCGGAAGAATTGTTGTCCGAGTTTTTTCTGGGCTTTCTTGGGGATTCCCCAACCGGTGTCTTTATGGCTATTCGGTAATGGTTGTTTTTCATAGTCAACGTTACGGTGATTCGTACATCGTCATTCGAATATTTCAATGCGTTCTCTAGCAAATTCCGGAGGCAACGTTCCAAACGAACGGTATCAGCTTCGATCATGTCGGGGAAATCCTCGCTTTTCTCAAGCTTGAACAAGGGGATCTTATTAGGATAGAGCCTTGCTATCGCTTGGTAGGTTTGCTCAATAAATGATTTAATATCTATAGGCGACTTTCGTGTGCTCTCTTTTCCATCCGCTGTTTTCAATAGTGACAGCATGGACTCGATGATCTCTATCAACTGTTTTATCTGAGTTTTTCCGGTATTTAATATGTTCACTTTCATCGGTTCATTCTCTAGGCTAGCGATAAGATCCATAGAGGCATACGCCGTGTTCAGCGGGGATTTCAAGTCGTGGATAGCGCTATGTACGGCTATTTCACGGTCTCGGAGTTGGGCGTGGGCTTTACGTATTGTTCTTAATAAATAATATAGGCAGCTCGCCGAGGTAAGGATGATTAGACAAGATACGATAAAAGCCAAGAGCTTTCGTTGGACAATGTCAGAAAGAGGTAATTTAACGAAAGCCTGTACATATTGTAATCCCTGCGTTCCTATCGGGAGCTTTTCTGTTTGGAACTTATAAAATGAAAGGTTGAATTTTTTCCTACCGTATTTACGGTTTGCCGGGTAGAGTCTGATATTTCTATATAAGATATTGCTTGTAAATTGTGATCAGTTAATGTTTTATTGAATAGGCTGTCTAATACATTTGGTTTTAAGGGTCTATTTGCATTACGTAGACCGTCTTGCATACGTTGCGCTAATAGGTCGGCATAGTTATCTTTTAGATTCCGATTTTTTATTTGTGGCCAGATTATGGTATCCCCTTTTAGCTTGGCTCGTTCCTCTGGTGTCATATCACTAGCTCTTCTTATGATTCTTTTGGGGTTGTTGGGGTCTTTCGGTTTGTTGCTAACCATTCGCTTGGACATTTCTTGCTTGATAGCCTCTTCGAATAGCTCTTCAAGGACTTCTTGCGTTTTATATTTTTCAGCGTTATATATATTGTATAGCCAATATCCTTGGGAGAGTATTAAGACTAGCAACATAATGGCCGCAATATATAAGGAGTGTTTCATGATAGATTCGTTATTTTGGATGTGAAGATAGTGAATAATCTTAAAAAAAGATGCGTTTTTCTCGTTTTGTTAGCTTTTTGTTAGATGAAAATTAGGTGTTTGTTAGATAGAGTACGAAATTTTACTTATATTTTTGTAACAGACTAAAAAAGCATATAGACATGGAAATTGGTGATTTGTTGTCGAAGGAAGAACTTTCCGCTATAAAAGGTGGTGAATGGCATTATGATGAAGAGACTGACGAATGGTATTGGATTGAGGATGGACGGAAGGTTCTGTGTCCACAAGAAAATCCTAGACAGTCATAAGTAAAATAGTAAATGAAACGGTCATAGATTATGACCTATTATAAACTATAAATTTTAGATATTATGAATGATTTAATGAATTTGCCTAGCCTTATTTTAGAGAGGCTAGAGGAAAATGAACTTATTTTAGTTCGTGGAGGAGAGGATCCAGATGATAAGGCTCCGAATAATGGGGATGGAAGTTGTTCTGGTACTAACAATGGCTCAGGTAAGTGTGGAGGAGTCAATAATTCTTCAGGGAGGTGTGGCTAATTGATAGTTTTTTTTTAGTTTGATGCTTTCTTTGTAACAGGGAGAAGGCATCAGCTATTTCTATCGAGAAATTAATGAAAAATGAAATGAAGAAGATATATTATCAGGTTGTAGAGAAAGTTTTGCCACAGGTTTATTTACTTTATAATTCATTTAATAATAAATTTATATTATTAAATAATGTGAGATATGAAAAATATAAAAAAGAAAATATTTTAGAATTAGAGCAATCTGATCCTGTATTATATAAATCTTTGGTGGATAATCAATATATTGTTCCTGATGATTTTGATGAAAGAGAGATTGTCTTGTTTCGGAAAAAAAGGATGCAATTTGATGCCTCTATGTATCAAGTCATGGTGAATACAACATTGGATTGCAATTTAAACTGTTGGTACTGTTACGAGAATAGAATAGCGGGAAGTTTCTTGAAGAGTGAAGTAATAGAAGCTATAAAAAAGAATATAGAACAAGAATATATTAAAACATCTTATAGGATATTAAAATTATCATTCTTTGGGGAGAGCCTTTTTGTATTTCAGAGGGATAAAAGAAATTCTGGATTTTGCGAGAAACTTTTGCCAAGTTAATCAATTGGATCTAATTGCTGAATTTACAACAAATGCGATTTTGATAACAGAATCTATTATAGATTATTTAAAAAACTTTGAATGCCAATTCCAAATTACTTTGGATGGTGATAGAATACATCATAATCAAATAAAGAAAGATAAGGATAACCCGAATCAGGATACTTATGAGAAGACATTGAGAACTATTCGGCTTATTAATGATAAAATTCCCAATAGGTGGCTTGCGGTAAGAATAAACTTTGATAATAAGACATTAGAGAAAATAGATGAAATCATTGGTGATTTGGATTTTCTAGATCGTAAGTATTGTTTTGTCATTTTGAAAAAAGTGTGGCAACTAGAAAAAGATAAAGTTAATGTGCCGTTATTACATGCTTCGGTTCAAAAGTTTTTAGAGAAGAAATTTTTATTGGATTATTATATTATGCCAAAAGGAGATGTCTGCTTTGCTGAACGGCATAGAGAAGTTTTGTTTAATTATGATGGTAAAGTTTTTAAGTGTTCTACGATTTCTTCTTTTGATGATCAAAATGCGTTAGGAGAATTTGATTTACAATCAGGACAGGTACATTGGAATGAGACAAAACTTTCTTATTGGTTAAAGGAGATATTGCCTCAAAATTGTATAGATTGTAAATTACTGCCTGCCTGTTTGGGACCATGTAATAAACAAATAATGTTGCATCCGGGGGAAAATATATGTACATTTGACGCAATCAATATGACTTTGAAAGAATATCTGATGTATCTTTTCAAATGTCAATTATTAAAAGAAGAATTATACGCATAATACCATGAGAACTATCGCTTTCTGGCTTCTGTTCATCTCACAAGGCCTCTTCACATTGTCTGCCCAGTCTTACACCTTCTCAGGAATAATTACAAACGAGAAGCGGAAGATGATGGATGGGGTACAGGTGATATTGAGTGTGGAAGACTCGTTATCGGCCATGGCTTTAACTGATGAAAAGGTCATTTTCGTATAGATGGATTGAAGGAGGGAGCGTATGAGCTACGTTTGTTTTTCTTGGGGTATAATGCGCAGGAGCAAATATTGCGAGTGGAAAACAGGGATGTTAGAAAAGACTTCTTGCTGACACCTGAGAAAACGGTCGTATTGGACGAAGTAATGGTGACGGGTAATCGGAATGATCAAGTGAATCGGACCGCTACGGGAGAGATCTTTTATCTGTCAGAGAAGGCTAAAAATATGAAAGACCCTTTCCGGGCCCTGCAAGAGATCCCACGCTTGTACTCGGATGTGGCTAACCGGAAGGTGCAGTTGGAGGATGGGGCGCAACCCTTGATATTGATAAACGGGAATCGTTATAACTCGGGAATCGCCACTCTTGATCCGAGAGAGATAGAATCCGTGGAGATAATCGATGTGGTGAAAGCCCGTTACTTAAAGGATGGTTACCAAAAGATATTGAATATAAAATTGAAAAAGAAGACACAACCTTTTATCTTCTTGGAAGGAGCCACGCGGCATGATGTCCCTTTCCGTAAGGGGCTTGGGGTAGGGTATTTTGAGGTTGGAAACTCTCGATACGCACTTTATGGAAGAGCTTCAGTGGACTATTTGTATGATGATCGCTCGGAACAGGAGCAACGGCAGCTAAATACGGGGTATAGTAAATGGACGAAGGGAGAGGAACGTTTGGATGGTACTAGCTATTTAGGTGAGTTGCAATTCCGTTGGATGTGTACAGACAAGGATTATATCGTAGCTCATATGTATGGTAATAAAAAATCAATAAGAAGAAAGGTTGGGGTGATGGACTTTTAACGGATGGAATACCCCAAGAATTCGATTATTCTTCTTTTAATAAGGATCAATCGTATATTTTTACGGCTAGCTTGTTCCATAAGCATACGTTTGCGAAAAACCATATATTGGAAACGACCCTTGCTTTCAATAAGAATCATAACGAGAATGACGGAAATCGCTCGGAGTCATATCTGGATTGGTCTTATCTGAATACATATTTATATAAGAACGACCGGAATTCCGGTCGTTTTGATGTGGATTATAATGTGGATTTTGCAAATGGAGGTAGCTTGAATGTAGGGAATCAGACTCGTTTTACGAGTGATCGTATACGTCAAGTGAGTATAGGAATGCCTACTTTCCGGCACGAGAAATGGGAAGAGTATTTGTATGCGGACTATAGCCAGTCTATAAAGCGTTTTTCTTATATGCTTTCTGCTGGGCTGGAAGGAATTTGGCTGAAAGCGGGTGAGGCCTCTAATCATTACTTCAAGCCTCGCATTTCTTTAAGCGGTAATTATGATTTTAGCGATCATCTATCTACGAGATTGGGATACACGCTTACCAATACGGCTCCTACCGAGAGCGAATTGAATCCTTATAATATGTCTACGGATTCTTTAGTGAAGACACAAGGAAATCCTTATCTGCTTCCGAGCCAAAATCATAAATTGAACCTATCCTTGACATTTAACACGAAAGGATTTTATTTGACACCGAGCGTCTCTTATCGGATCAGTACGGACTTGGTGGAATCGTATGGATTCAGCGAAGAGGATATTTATATCAGTAGCTATAGGAATAGCGGGAAGTATAAGAATTTACGCATAGGGGGAAGTCTGTCTTATCGGATAGGCAATTTAGGGCGTATAGGTGTCAATGCGTATCATGTCGTGGATTATTATGAGAATGAAGATCCAAGGAAAGGGTTTAGTACCTCTTTGTATTTCAATGCGAATTATAAGAAGTGGTATTTGGGTGCTGATATATTATATAACAATTATACCTATACGCCAATCTCTCGTGTGAAGTATCATAGCCCTTCTTTTTCGATGGTACAGGTCTCTTATAATTTTACGGACTATTTCTATATTTCCGTGGCGATGGAGAATTGTTTGGTTACTTATCGTACCTCGATGGAATTACGTAGTGGTAGCTATGAGAACTACAGCGATCAACGAAAAATCAGTGCCTCTTTTCGGCCTTGGATCTTGCTTCGTTATACATTCCGTAAAAACAAGTCGAAAGCAATGAAAGAACGGAAAAATGTGTATAGTATAGAGGAAGGTATTAAATTATGAGCTTCCCCCATATCAAGCAACCCGACTCCATGGAATGCGGCGCCACCTGCCTCCGCATGATCGCCAAGTTCCATGGCAAGGAGTATTCCGCCGAGACGATGCAAAACCTTTGCGTCGTAACCCGGGAAGGAGTCTCCATGCTGGGTATCGCTGATGCCGCCGAGTATATAGGATTTCGTACGATATGTGGACGAATGACCTTGGGGAAGATGGTGGAGCAACGCCCCTTCCCTTGTATCCTCCATTGGAACCAAGATCATTTTGTCGTATTATATGACGTTAAAAAGAAACAGGATGGGAAATCTGTTTTTTATATAGCTGATCCCGGTAAGAATTTGTTGCGTATCGATGAGGAAGAGTTTCGTAATGCGTGGATCAGTACCCGTTCGAGAGGGGAGGAGAAAGGCATATTAATGGCCTTGCAGCCGACCCCCGCTTTTTATAAGCGGAAAGATGAACGCCATACGGGAAGAGATCCCTTTCATTTCCTTTGGGGGTATATGAAACCTTATAAACGTTTCTTTATCCAGTTGTTGCTGGGGCTTGCGCTGGGAAGCGTATTGCAATTAATCTTTCCGTTTCTTACCCAAGCGATCGTGGATAAAGGTATCGCTACTAAGAATCTGAATCTGATCTATCTGATCTTGGCGGGACAATTGATGCTGGTCTTGAGCCGTGCCTCGGTGGACTTTATCCGTCGCTGGATATTACTGCATATAAGTGCGAGGGTGAATATATCATTGTTATCCGATTTCTTGATCAAACTGATGCGATTACCCATGTCGTTTTTCGATACGAAAATGACGGGCGATCTCTTGCAACGCATCCATGATCATGAGCGTGTGGAACGTTTCTTGACGGCGCAGACATTGACGGTGCTTTTCTCCGCTTTCAGCTTCGTGGTGTTCGGTGGGGTATTACTTTATTATAATCGATTGATATTCTTTATTTTCGTACTAGGTAGCGCTTTATATGCCGTATGGGTGACATTCTTCCTTAAAAAACGCCGTTTGCTGGACTATACTTATTTTGAGCAACGGGCCCGTAATCAATCGAAAACCATGCAGTTATTGAATGGTATGCACGAGATCAAGCTTCAGCATTGTGAGCGACGTCGGCGTTGGGAGTGGGAGGATATACAAGCGGACTTGTTCCGGACAAACATCGAATCGATGCGGCTGCAACAGAGTCAGGAGGCCGGCAGTATCTTGATTAATGAGGTAAAGAATATCGTGATTACGGTGATTGCCGCTACGGCTGTGATCGGGGGTAGCCTGTCGTTGGGTATGATGTTGGCTATACAGTATATTATCGGGCAGTTGAACGCTCCGGTGGAACAGTTCGTGCAGTTTCTTTATAGTTGGCAAGACGTGAAGATTAGTCTGGAACGGATGAGCGAGATCCATGATCGGGAAGAAGAGGAGACGCCGGAACGTATGATAACCGGTTTTAACGGAAGCGATAGGGACATTGAGATTCGTAACGTGACGTTTCAATATGAGGGCATCCATTCGCCGAAAGTCTTGGAGCGGATAAACCTTAAAATACCTCGAGGCAAGATTACGGCGATCGTAGGAACGAGTGGTAGCGGGAAAACAACCTTGATCAAGTTATTATTGGGCTACTATAATCCGGTAGAAGGCGATATCCGGGTGGGTGGAAATGATTTGCGATCTTTCAGCCTTTTATGGTGGCGTGACCAATGTGGTGCGGTGATGCAAGACGGTTATCTGTTCTCTGAATCGATCGCACGCAATATTGCCGTGGATGACGGTGAGATTGATAAATCTCGCTTATTATTGGCAGCTCGTATCGCCAATATAGAGGAATTTATCGAGCGCTTACCCTTAAAATATAATACGGTGATAGGTCCGGATGGTCAAGGCGTAAGCCAAGGCCAGCGTCAACGGATCTTGATCGCCCGGGCGGTTTATAAGGACCCTTCTTATCTCTTTTTCGATGAGGCGACGAATTCGTTGGATGCCAACAATGAACGTGCCATAGTGGAGAATCTGACGGACTTTTACCGGGGTAAGACAGTAATAATCGTCGCCCATCGATTAAGTACCGTACGCAATGCCGATCAAATAGTCGTTCTTGACAAAGGCCGTATCGTAGAGGTAGGCACCCACGACGTGCTGATCGATCGCAAAGGCGCTTATTATAATTTAGTGAAGAATCAATTAGAGTTGGGGAATTAAAGATATGTCGACATACAATGAGATGAAGAAAAAAGCAGAATCGGATCAAAACCGTATCGAGTTGCGTAGCGAGAAAGTCCGCAACATGATTGGCGAGATGCCTTCCTTCCTGATTCGTTGGGGAATACGATCTTGGTGGTTATATTCGTGCTGCTGGCTTTGATTGCTTGGTTTGCATTTTTCAAGAAATGAATGTAGGAATATCTTCTGTTTTTCTTATCTTCGTATCCTAAAGTTTACATATATGGCACAAGATATACGTTGGTTACAGCCATTTCCTAATTATTGTAAGGCTTTGGCTAAATTGGGTCAAGCGGTGGACATTGTATCTTGGCGGTTGGAATTAGCGGACGAGATTGATGAACTTTTGCAAGAAGGATTAATCCAGCGTTTTGAATATACCCGTGAATTAGTCTGGAAGGTGATGAAAGATTATGCGGAATATCAAGGTTATACGGATATTCGAGGTTCACGTGATGCTATACGTAAGGCTTTACAAATAGGGCTTATAGAAGATAAACGATGGATGGAGACAATTGAGGATCGTAATTTGACTTCTCATAATTATGATGACGATGTGGCTTCTGAAATTTATGAAATATCGTACTGGTTTATTATCCACTATTTTGCCGGTTTGAAGAGAGGATGTTATGTATATCGGAAAATGAGACTAGATGAAGCTGTAAATGAAATATGGATTGAGTGACATAGAATTGAATAAGTTGCGTGAGTTTTACGCTCGATACGAGGATATTGAGGAAGTAATACTTTACGGTTCGCGAGCTAAGGGAAACCATAAGCCTTTTTCGGACGTGGATATATCTTTGGTGGGGGCAAACTTGACACGTAGTCGGTTAAATCAGATTGCGTTTGCGATTGATGATTTATTATTACCTTATCAGTTTGATCTCTCTATTTTTCATAAATTGACGAATATGGAATTGGTTGATCATATTCGGAGAGTCGGAATATCTATTTTTTGTAAAGATTGTTCTCAGCCTCCTGCGTGAGCGGTCTTGTAAGCCCACAAGATGATTCTCGGGGGCTTACGTGAGTGCTGACGTTATTTCGCGTATCCTACCGGATGATTGATCATCGGGATTTGGGAGTCGGATAGCTTCAACACTTTTTTCAAAGCATCAGCCTCCATGCTGCCGCGGGGAACCGTTACCAAGCCACATCCAGAGCAGAACAAGGCGATATTCTGAGAGACCAGCCCGGCATCTAAGGCTCCAAAGCGCTCACGTAATTGTGGTGTACCTACATTGCCGAATTTGGAAACATCAGAAACCATCAACAGGCAAACAGGGGCAGAGTTCACGGAGGTTTGCTTGCCTCCGATCAGTGGACGGTGATCGCCTTCCGCTACCGGGTTCAGTTGATGGGCTTTCGGATCATACAGATAAGCGCCCTCTTCCATCAATACGTAGACATCCACATCTTGCTTATTCAAGGCAGAAGCGGCGGTACGTTTCCCATCCTCCCGGTTGATACCGATAGCGGCCCACATCAAATCGGAAAGATCTTGTAGGCTGAGTTTCTTGTTGGCGAACTCACGCTCGGAATGACGATCTGCCAAGGATTTCATCACCGAAGCGCCCCGGGTCTTGTCGGGAGCATTCAACTTAATGGCTTTTTAAACTCTGGGCTTGCAGACTCGTCAAACCCAACATCAAAGTGGCTAATACACAAAAGATAGTTCTCATGACATTGTATTTTAAAGAATTACGAATGCAAAAATAACAATATATTCGTTTTCTCAAAGATTCCTAGGATTATTGTGCAACCTATTTTACTTGATGTCCGTCTATTATGAAAAAATACTCTTTTTTCAGACTTCTTTAGAAGAAAAAGGAAATATGAACATTATTAATGACTTTATTTGTACGATGAAATCGTAAATAGTGTAATTTGCAGTAAAATGTATTATTTTTATAGTGATAGATGAACGTATGAAAGAAAAATTGTTTGCCTTATTTTGGGTACTGTTCTTTGCGCTTCCTCTGTATGCGCAAGCGGACAAGACAGGTTCTTATTCTATCAAGGGACAGGTGTTAGACTCGCTGAGTAACGAGTCCGTACCCTATGCGACGTTGAGAATTGCTTTAGCGAAGACCCCCGATAAGCCGGTCAAGCTTTTAGCGTGTGATGTGGATGGTAAGTTTCAGGCACCATTGAGTAGCGCCGGCAAATATATCATCTCTATGCAATCTATAGGAAAAACTCCTGCCGAGAAAATATTTACGATCTCGGATAAACAGAGGAACTTGGATTTGGGTAAGTTGTATATGCAGGAGGATAACCAGCGGCTGGGGAAGTGACGGTTACGGCACAGAAACCTTTGGTGAAGGCTGAGATCGATAAACTTACCTATAGCTTGGAAGATGATCCGGAGGCACAGACAAACAATACATTGGAAATGCTGCGCAAGGTACCGATGGTAACCGTGGACGGAGATGACCAAATCCAATTGAAAGGCTCCACGAACTTTAAGATCTACATGAATGGCAAGCCTTCTAACCTGTTGAGTAACAATCCAGCTGAGGTATTGAAGAGTATGCCGGCCAATTCCGTGAAAAACATAGAGGTGATCACAGACCCGGGCGCTAAATATGACGCTGAGGGTATCGGTGGTATTATTAATATCATTACGACGAAAAACGCTCTACAAGGATATACTGGTACGGTTCGTGTGAACGGTAGTTCGTTGGGGCGTGTAGGCGGTGGCGGCTATATATCCCTTAAAGCGGGTAAGTTCGGGTTGACAGCGAATTATAATTACAATTATAATAGGGAGCCTTGGAATGAGTCTACCTCGATACGTGAGGATTTGGAAAATGACGAGCAACATTTCTTGACGCAAAATGGACGTAGGAAGAATAACGGACCCTTCCAGTTTGGTTCGCTGGAAGGTAGTTATGAGATCGACTCCTTGAACTTGCTGACCGTAGGGGCGAACTTATTCCATGGTAAGATGACGAACCGTTCGGAATACACGGTGAATATGCAGGATATCAATCGTAATCCGGTATACGATTATAATCGTAATTCGGACGCTACGGAAACGTTTGGTTCTACGGACGTGAGCGTGGATTACCAACACTCTACCCATAAAAAGATGAGTTGCTGACGATCTCCTACCGTTTCAGCCATTCTCCCAATGATAACAAGGATTATACGGAATTAAGGAATGTCGTGAATTACAATCCTTGGCTCGGCTATCCGCAAAATAATATCAACAAGGCTTCTACGAACGAGCACACCGGGCAGGTGGATTATACGACCCCTACGTCGCAGGATCAGACCTTGGAGGTTGGCGCAAAATATATATTCCGCCAGAGCCGGAGTAATACGGATCGTACCGCTTTCAACGATTCGTTGAATATATGGGAGGACATAACTTCTAAAGATAGCCATTTCCGTCATACCCAACATATCTATTCCGCTTATCTGGGCTATTCGATGAAGTTTGATAAGTTTGGCGTGAAGGCGGGGGTACGTGCGGAAGGAACCGCTTTGGACGTGAAATATGAGATGGCTCCCGATATGAATTTTGACACCCATTATTTCGACGTGGTGCCAAACGCTACGGTCTCTTATCAATTGAGTATGGCGCAACAGCTTCGCTTGGGATATAATATGCGTATCCAGCGTCCGGGTATCTGGTATTTGAATCCTTATGTAAACAATGCGGACCCACAGAACATATCCTTCGGTAACCCGAATCTGGACTCGGAGAAAAGTAATAATATAAACTTGAACTATAGTATGTTCGCCCAGAAATTCAGCATAAACGCGAGCGCTACTTATACGTTCGTCAATAATTCGATCGAGCGATATACCTTTATCGATCCGGAGAATCCGGGTGTTTTCCAAACCACCTACGGTAATATCGGAAAGAAACAATCTACCGGCTTATTCGTATACGCAAATTGGAACCCGGTTCCTTTGTTCCGTATCTATATGAATGGTGGAATGGATTATACGGATTTGAAGAGCGAAAAGAATGATATGGCAAACAGTGGTTTCAGCGGTCGTATATTCGCCGGTACACAGTTTAATTTCCCGTTGGATTTCCGTGTGAACATACAGGGAGGATATTTCTCTCCTTGGATCCAGTTACAGGGGAAAGGCTCTCCATTCTATTTCACGGGAATCTCCGTGAACAAGGATTTCTTGAAGAAAAAAGCTATCTGTCCAGTTGTCTTTCCAAAACCCCTTCTGGAAGCGAATGAAGATGGAAAATACTACTTCCGATGATACCTTCTTCCGTCGTGAGATCAATTACCGTACGATGAGAATGTTAATGGTTAGTGTATCTTATCGTTTTGGCACCTTGAAAGATGCCATCAAGAAAGTAAAAAGAGGTATCAGCAACGATGATATGAAGAGCGGCGGTTCCGGCGGCGGCGAGCAACAGATGTAAGAAATATAGCTTTGAACATGGAGCACACGCTCCGTGTGTTCCGTGTTCAATATAATAAGTAAACCTTTTCTTTTGCCATCTTCTATATACTTTCTATCTTTACGATCCGAAAAACAGTTGGAGAATGAAGAATAGACTATTTGTTAACAATAATACTATTATACTATTCCTTTTTATTATAGGAAGTATCCTATTCATAGAGTTGAATTTTCGGTATTGGTATCGGTTTCTGGAGCAGTATATGATGTTTCAGACTACCGGTAGTTATTTCCAAGACCGATTGGCCGAACCGGGTGGATTGAATGAATATGTGACTGAGTTCTTATCGCTTGCGTTTATCCATCCTAATGGAGCTTCGGTAGTGATCGCTTTATTATTAGGGCTGATCTCCAGCTGTTTTTTTCCTTTACTTAAAAGCTTGTGGGGTTCGTGCCTCTATGTTGGCGGCTATTCTTCCCTCTTTTTTAATTTGGATCTATCCGCAGGAGTCAATCGCCTTGTTGACGATGCTCGCTTTCGTGCAGGTTCTTGCGTATTTGTATACTTCAATCAAGATTGATTGGCTTCGTTATCTCTTTGGCTTCTTGTTTTTGGGGGGCTCTTATTTTTTTGCGGCACCCGCTAATTTATTGTTGGCCTTATTGATCGCGGTTTATGAGTGTTGTGCTAAAGAGGATAAGGCTCGTTTTGGAGTAGCCATTATCGCTATCGCTTGGGGAGGTTTGCTACCGTTGATCGCCATGCGTACGGTTTATATTCTTCCGATGCGGGAAGCTTTTTTCAGCAAACATCTATGCCATCCCGAATATCCGATACCTAATTCTTTAGGATATATCGGGCTTGCATATCCTTTGATCGTTTTAATTCTTTATTATGTAAGGAACCGGGTTTTTATCCGTAAGGAATCTTGGAAGCGAATCGTTTCTTACGCTTTCCTTCTGATAGCGATGACTTATGGGATTCTCTATAAGAAAGATCCGATGGAGCAGGCCTATCGGTATGATTACTATGCACGGCTGGGAGAATGGCAGAAGATAGTCTCGCACGCTCGTGCGCATTCTGTGCGGGATATGGATGCCTTGATTTATTTGAATCTGGCTTTATCACATACGGGACGATTTTCTGGCGATTTGATGCGTTTCCCTCAGATCGGGGTGGAGGGCTTTATCCCGCACGATCCGAAAAGCCGGATGGGATTGATCGAGGCGAGCGAGGTAGCTTGGCAAGTAGGGCAGGTAAACGCAGCGCAACGTTTCGCCTTTGTGGGTGTATTAAGCTCGCAACGTTGCGTGCAGCCTCGTTTGATGAAGCGTTTGGTGGAGACTTATCTGGTAACCGGCGAATACCGTGCCGCCGAGAAATATATTAAGATCCTTGAATCGACTCCCCACTACAGGGATTGGGCAAAAGAGCAGCGCCCGTTGCTCGACTCCGTGGTTTGTGCCTCTACCGATTGGATAAAGGCGAAACGGGCGGTACTTCCGGTAACGGATAATCCCTTAGACTTGACCTTGACATTTCCCAATGCGCTGGCTTTCTTGATCGACGATCATGCCGATAATCGTCCGGCTTTTGAGTATGGAATGGGATACTTGTTGGTTTATAAAGACTTGATGACATTTATGCATTATATGGAATTGATGAAAGAGCGAGGCGAGTCATTTCCCGTTCTCTATCAGGAGGCTATATGCCTGTTTTTCGCTGCCGTGCAGAAAGACCCGGAGGCGTTCAAAAGCTATCCGATCAGTCCGGAGGTACAAAACCGCTTTCTGCAATTTATGAAAGTGGCTCGAGGCATGCCTCCTGCCGCCTTGAAAGCGCAGTTTGGCGATACCTATTATTATTACGCTCAATTTACCCCGACTCCTAAACGACAATAATTATGATGGATAATACGAGGAAACGAAAGATCGTCCGAAACTTTGTGATCGGATATTTACTATTGCAAGTTCTGGTTATTGTACTATACTTGGGTTTTTGGGCGGTACATCCGGGTGGCTTTGTTGTTGCCGAGAACGAACGCATGTCTCCCCCGCCGATGTTCCCGGATTACCAAGGGGTTACTATACCTTATAATATAGCCCCATTGAATTTCCGTATTGACGTGCCCGCTGAAAAATGCTATGCGAAGATCGAGGGTAGCGAGCAGGGGGTGTTTGAGTATTACGGAACGAATACGATCTGTTTTAAGTCCAAGGATTGGGAACGGCTTACCCGTGCGAATAAGGGTAAAGGCCTTTTTTGTAACGATCGCGACGAAAGAGGGAGACGAATGGACTAAATGGGCACCATTCTCTGTCTATATCAGTGATCAAGCGATCGACTCTCATTTAGTATACCGTTTGATAGAGCCGGGATACGAGAAAGGGCATATTGTGGGTATTTATCAGCGGAATTTGGAGTCGTTTGACGAACAGCCGATTATCCGTAACGATATGACTGGCTATAATTGTATGAACTGCCATTCTTTTTGTATGGGAGATCCGGGGCAGATGATGTTCCATATGCGTGCGGCGAATGGGGGAACTTATATTGTCCAAGACAAGAAAATCAGTAAATTGAATACGAAAACGAATGGGACGATCAGTAATATGACGTATCCTTTCTGGCATCCTTCCGGGCGCTATATCACCACATCGGTAAATGATATCAAACAGTTTTTCCATTCCGTGAAAGAGAAAAAGATGGAAGTGTTCGACTTGGAGTCCGATGTGGTGGTGTATGACGTGAAAAACAAAGAAATCCTTTCGAAAGCCTCATTGATCACAAAAGATGCATTCGAGACTTTCCCCGCGTTCTCTCCGGATGGTAAATGGCTTTATTTCTGTACGGCCCCGGCCCAGAAGATGCCGGAGAATTATGATAAGGTACGTTATAATCTCTGTCGTGTCGCATTTGATCCGGATCGTGGCGAGATCAGCTTCCCGATCGATACGTTGGTACATGCGGATAACTTGAGCTATACATTTCCCCGTATCTCTCCCGATGGACGTTTCCTGATGTACACGGAAACCGCTTATGGGCAGTTCCTATTTGGCACCCGGATGCGGAGATCCGGATGATGGATTTGGAGAATCGGACAGCGATGGATATGTCTGCGTTGAATAGCCCGGATACGGATAGCTATCATTCTTGGAGTAGTAATAGTGATTGGGTCGTATTTAGTAGCCGCCGGGATAACGGTTTATATACTTTACCTTATATTTGTTATATAGGGAAAGACGGTAAGCCTTCGAAACCGTTCTTATTGCCTCAAGAAGATCCGGATAAGTATGACTATCAGTTGTATTCCTACAATATTCCGGAATTGACGAAAGGTGCCGTAGAGGTCAGCCCCTATGAGATCCAGCAAGTAGCCGAGAAAAATAAACCGGAGCAGGTTCGGTTTAAATGACCGGATCTATTTATATTCGCGTATAAATAAGAGATAAGATGACAAAAGATATTATAGCCGAATCTGTACAAAACGATTTACGGTATTTGCAATTGTTGGCACGGAGTTTCCCGACGATCGCGGATGCCAGTACGGAGATCATTAATCTGGAGGCGATCTTGAACCTACCGAAGGGTACGGAGCACTTCTTGAGTGATTTGCATGGCGAGGATCAAGCCTTTAGCCATGTGCTGAGAAACGCTTCCGGTGCCGTAAAGCGCAAGGTGAACGAGATTTTCAGTAATACGCTCCGGGAATCCGAGAAGAAGGAGCTTTGTTCCTTGATTTATTATCCGGAGGATAAGCTGGAACTGATCAAGAGCCAAGAGCAAGATCTGGAAGATTGGTATCAAGTTACCTTGAATCAATTGGTACGTGTTTGCCGGAACGTGTCCTCCAAATACACCCGTTCGAAAGTACGTAAGGCTTTACCCAAGGAGTTCTCCTATATTATTCAGGAGTTATTGCACGAGTCTTCCGTAGAGCCGAATAAATCCGCTTATGTGGATCAGATTATTTGTACGATCATCTCCACGGGACGTGCGGACGATTTCATTATCGCTATGTGTAACTTGATCCAACGGTTGACAATCGACCTGTTACATATCATCGGCGATATTTACGATCGGGGTCCGGGCGCTCATCTGATCATGGATATCCTTTGCGATTACCATAATTTCGATGTTCAATGGGGTAATCATGATATCTTATGGATGGGAGCCGCTTCCGGTAATTTGGTAAGTATCGCCAACGTGATTCGTATGTGTTTACGCTTTGGTAATATGGCTACCTTAGAAGATGGATATGGTATCAATCTTTTGCCGTTGGCCACTTTCGCGATGGAGGCGTATGGGGATGATCCTTGCGCGTTATTCATGCCGAAAACAAAGTTCGCCGATAATGCAATGGATGAGAAGACCACCCGTTTGATCGCCCAGATGCACAAGGCGATCACCATCATCCAGTTCAAGCTGGAGGGTGAGATCATCCGCCGTCGTCCGGAGTTTGAGATGGATGACCGGATGTTGTTGCACCATATCGATCTGAAGCGGGAGTGGCTCATATCGATGGAAAGGATTATACGCTTAAAGATACTAACTGGCCTACTTTAGACCCGAAAGATCCGTATCGTCTTTCTATTGAGGAAGAGGATTTGATCCGAAAGATATTGCATTCTTTTGAGAGCAGCGAGAAGATGAAAAAGCATATGCGTTGTTTCTTCCGGCATGGGGGAATGTATCAGGTTTGTAATTCCAATTTACTGTTTCATGCCTCTATCCCGATGAATCCGGATGGTACATTTAAGTCAGTACGTATCTTGGGGCAGGATTATAAGGGCCGTGCTTTGTTGGACCGTGTAGACCAACTGATCCGTACGGCTTATTTCAAGACCGGGGAACAGGAAGAAGTGGAATATGCGCATGATTATATCTGGTATCTTTGGGGCGGCAAGGACTCCCCGTTATTCGATAAAAGCAAGATGGCTACTTTCGAGCGTGCCTTTATCGAAGAGGCCGAGACTCATAAGGAGGAAAAAGGCGCTTATTATACGTTACGAGAGCAAGAGGAAATTTGTGATAAGATATTGGATGAGTTTGGGGTGACCGGTATGCATCGGCATATCATCAACGGACATGTCCCTGTCCGTTCCAATCAAGGTGAGAATCCCATCAAGGCGAATGGCAAGATGTTGGTAATCGATGGCGGTTTCTCCCGTCCGTATCATTTGGAAACCGGTATCGCGGGCTATACATTAGTATATCACTCCCGTGGTTTCCAGCTTGTGCAACACGAACCCTTCGAATCCCGGGCGAAAGCGATCGAGGAAGGCTTGGATATCAAATCCACTACGATCGTGGTAGAATTAAGCTCCCATCGCCAGATGGTGAAAGATACGGATAAGGGTGCGGATCTTCAAAGCCAGATCAAGGACTTGGAGAAACTGCTTTATGCGTATCGGAATGGGTTGATAAAGGAGAAGGAGAGGATGGAGAGATAGATTTTAGCGTAGTCCGTCCAGAACTATAGACAAGGATAAAGGGAGATTGACAAATTGACATTTTGTATTTTAAAGTCCCGGAGAATCGATTTTTCCGGGCTTATGGGCGTAAGGCTTCCGAAATTGAATGAAAATAATGGCAACACCTTGTCTTGTAGATGTATATCGTTTCCCTCCCTTTTCTTCCAGCGAAAAAGAGAGCCTCTATTTCTTGCTTAACAAGTAAAAAGGAGGCTTTTTTCGGAAGTGATTGGTTTTTCATTCGGAAGTGATGCGAATCACAGTCGGAAGTATGCTACAACACTACCGTAAGTACCTTATAATACTACTGTAAGTATCTTACAACAGGGTTGTAATCGAGGGAAAAGTACTCTTTTTTCTACCTTAAAACCACTAAAGAAACGATTTTCTCCTTATTTATGTTTGTAGATGAGCCTGTCGGGGAAAAGGATGTGTCACTATAAGTGGCTTATCGAAATGAAAACGTCACTCTTTAGGTTTATCCGTTGACATTTATTTTGATCTACCGAAAGACCTCCTGTTTGATTTTCCTTACTTTTTTACATAATCATAGTTTATTTTAAAAAATTAAGTTACATTTGCCATGGAAATTCTCAATTGTATTTGTGAATTAAATGATCGTTAACCTAAAAATTAAGTAATTATGCAACGAAAGAAAATCTTTGATTCTTTCAAACACTGGAATGTAGCCATACTTTCCGTGTTAATGTCTTTTGCATGACAGCCGCTTTTGCCCAGTCTGGCGCTGTTAAAGGAAAAGTTCTGGACGAACTAGGTGAGCCTATTATCGGGGCGAATATCGTGGAAAAAGGTACTACCAACGGTACCATCACTGATATTGACGGTAACTACACCCTTAGTGTGAATGACCTGAAAAAGCAATTCTCCAAGTGTCTTTTATCGGTTACAACTCGGTAGAGGAAGCTGTGAAAGGGCGCTCTGCCGTAGATGTTAAGCTTGGTGCCTCTGTCGTGAATCTGGGAGAGGTTGTAGCTATCGGTTATGGTACGCAGACTCGTAAGGAGATTACCGGTTCCGTAGCGAACATTTCCGAGGAAAATTTTAATAAAGGAGTGAATCGTGACGCGTCCGACTTGCTGCAAGGTAAGGTAGCGGGTCTGACTATTACGTCTGGTTCCGGTGATGTAACTCGTAGTTCTCAGATTCGTTTGCGTGGTACTTCTACCTTGCAAAACGATCAAGGTCCTATGATCGTTATCGATGGTGTTCCCGGTGGTGATATGTCTACGGTTTCTCCTTCAGATATCGAGTCTATTTCCGTATTGAAGGATGCCTCCTCCGCCGCTATCTATGGTTCTCGTGCCGCTGGTGGTGTAGTATTGATTACGACCAAGAGAGGTTCCGGTTCCAGAACCCAGATCAATTATGATGGTTATCTTACCGCCTCTACCATTGCGAACAAGCCCGACATGTTGAACGCTTCTGAGTGGCGTGCCGCTAATAAGGCGTTGGGTAAAGATATCTCTACTTATGATAAGTACAACTCGGACACGGATTGGTTCGATGAGATGACTCGTGTAGGTGTTTCTCAACAACACGCTCTTTCTTTGTCGGGTGGTTCTTCTAAGAGTAATTATCGTGCTTCTTATACTTTCTTGGATCGTAACGGTGTGGCTCGCGATAACTACATGACTCGTCATAGCTTCCGCTTCCAGTTCCAGCAACGTGCTATCAACGACCGTTTACGTATTGGATTAACGGGTGCCGCAACGCTGACGGATATGCAGATGCCGTTTTCTGATGACTATATCTTGGCTTACAATATGCTTCCGGTTTATCCGGTTTATAATGCGGACGGCTCTTATTTCACGGATGCCAACCACAATTATGATCAAGGTAACCCGGTTCAGAACCAAGATCAGAACTATAAGAAAGCAGCTAATAACTACTTCTATGGACAAGGTGATGTACAGTTCTCTATTTTGGATGGACTGACAACCAAGGTGAACCTGTATAAGAGCCGTTTCTCATCTGACTATAGCGAATGGCAAGATCCTCGGAACTCTCGTGGACAGGGTGATACGGGTAAGGCAATCCGTCGTAATAGACTATGGGATCGTAACTTGTTAGAGTGGACCGCTAATTATACGAAAGCTTTTGGCTCGGCAGAGGAGCATAAGGTCGATGCTATCGTTGGTTATTCTTGGGAAAATAACTTGTACGCCGACCAGAAATCGGAGGCTACGAATTTCGCCGTAGGATCGATGGGCGCTGATAATATCCAATCCGGAAACTTGCTGAAGATCGGTAATGTTACTTCCCGCCGGAATGAATATAAACTGATCTCTTTGTTCGCTCGTGCGCATTATAGCTTTAAAGAGCGGTATATGATTACGGCTACGGTTCGCCGAGATGGTTCTTCCAAATTCGGTGCTAACCATAAGTGGGGTACTTTCCCTTCAGTTTCCGCTGCTTGGGGTATCAGCCAAGAGTCTTTCATGAAAGATACGAAGTGGATCAATGATTTGAAATTACGTGCAGGTTACGGAATTACCGGTAACCAAGATGGTTTGAGACCTTATAAGTCATTGGATTTGTATTCAGCTTCTGGTACTTATTATAACAACGGATCTTGGCCGACAGCTTTCCGTCCTTCACAGAACGCGAACCCGAACTTGAAATGGGAGCAGACTGCTATGTTAAATATCGGTTTGGACTTCACCTTGTTCAATAGTCGTTTGAGCGGTACGATCGAATGGTACGACAAGCGTACGAAAGATATGCTTTACAACTATGAGGTTTCTACTCCTACTTACGTATACAATCAGATTCAAGCGAATGTAGGTGATATGAAGAATACAGGTGTTGAGATCTTATTGAACTTAGACGTGATCCGTAATAAGGACTTTACGTGGACAACCTCTCTCAATCTTGCTCATAACAAGAATGAGATCACAAAACTGTCTAATGAATTGTTCTCTACGGGACGTGTTTACGTGGGTGATCCTTGGATTCGCGGTGCTTCAGGTGTGACTTCACACGTAGTTGAGGAAGGTCGCCCGGTCGGACAGTTCTTCATGCTGAAATGTAATGGCCTTGATGAGAATGGTAAATTTATCATTGAGGATATAAATGGTGACGGACAGATCACGGATGATGACCGTACGTATGTTGGTGACGCTCAACCTGATTTGACATATGGTTGGAATAACACATTCAACTGGAAAAACTGGGACGCAAGTTTCTTCTTCCGTGGAACAATTGGCAATAAGGTATTGAACAACCCATTGGCAGCTTACGGTAATAATACATATATCGATGGAACGAATGTAATGGATAACGATAATCTGTTGACATTAAGTGAAAACTCTCGTGTATGTTCTTATTATGTAGAAAACGCTTCATTCTTGCGATTGGATAACTTATCGATTGGTTATACATTCAATACGAAGAAAATCGATTGGTTGGATAAGGCTCGCTTATATGTAGCCGGTCAGAATTTATTCGTGATTACAGGTTATAAAGGATTGGATCCAGAAGTTGAGAATTTCCGTGGTGAGGCTAGCGATGACAACGCAGGTTTGTCTCCGGGTATTGAACCTCGTAACTACATGCCGAAGGCACGTTCATTTACATTTGGTGTTAACTTAACATTCTAATTAAAAAGATAAGCTTATTATGAAACGGAAAACTATATTATCATTTATAACTGGATTGTTTTTATTAGGAGGACTTTCTTCCTGTATGGACTTGGATGAAACAGTATATGACAAGTTGCCCGCTGATGATTTTGGCCAGTCAACGGCCGAGTTGAATGCTTTGATCGGTAACTCACATAATACGATGAAGAAGTTTTGGACAGAGTATATGCATTTGTCCGAATGCTCCGGTTCTATGGCTGTGACTCCGACTCGTCGAGGTGGTGACTGGTATGATGGTGGTCAATACCGGGAAATCTATATGCATACATGGACCTCTCAGACCTCAAGAGTTAAAAGCGCATGGAAAGCGGCCACAGAAGCGATTGGTACTTGTAACGAGGCTATCCGTAAATTGCAGAACTCAGAGATCCTTACCGAAGAGGAGAAGGCTCAAGACGTGGCAGACTTGCGTGGTGTCCGTGCTTTCTGGATCTATGTGATGATGGATTATTGGGGAAATATTCCTTTGCTGACGGAGTTCCACCCTACGGATAAAGTATTCCCGGGGAATTCTTCCCGTCAGGAAGTATTTGATTGGTTGATTCAGGAAGTAGAGGAAATCAAGGATATCTGTCCTCCGGCTACAACTGAGAATTATGGTTCATTTACGCAGGGTGCCGCTTATTCATTGTTGGCAAAACTGTATCTGAACGCTGAGGCTTGGGGGTTACGTTCTCCGGTAACGCTTATCAGAAAGTTATCGATAACTGTGATAAGGTGATGGCTATGGGATATATCTTAGAGCCTAATTGGAAAGACAACTTCTCCGTGACAAATGAGAATTCAAAGGAGGCTATCTTGGCCGCTACGTTCTCTAGCAGTGATACGGGTAATGATGGAAACGTGAAGAATGAGTTGCACAATAATACGTTGCATTATAAAGATTATCTGTCTTTGGGTATTACCGCTAGTGGTACTTGGAATGGTATTTGCGCTCAACCGGAGTATGTACGTTTGTTCGATGAGGAAGACGCTCGCTTGGACGGTACGTTCTTGACTGGCTTGATGATAGACAAATCAACAGGCAAGCCGATTATGACCGATCATAACAACGAATTGAACCATACGATCGATGTGAACATGATTCCGGGCATGGAATATGATGGAACCAATTGGAGTGCCGTGGAACAGCATGATGGAGCTCGTTGCTTCAAGTGGGAGTTCGCTTCGGATTTGACAAGTTCTATGGGAAATGATTTCCATATTTTCCGTTTGGCGGATATCTATTTAATGAAAGCTGAAGCTTTGTTACGCGGAGGGGGAAGTGTTAGTGAAGCTACCGCTTTGGTGAATACGATTCGTGAGAGAGGATATGGCAATAGCGACCATAATTATGCGACTGTAACTTTGAAGGAAGTACAATTGGAACGTCGTTTGGAATTAGCGTGGGAGGTTTATTCCCGTCAGGATGATATCCGTTTCGGATGTTTCACTACAGGAATGTGGCCGCAATCTAATTGTGAGCGTAAAGCTGATGACTACTTGAAGTTGTTACCTGTATCGCAGGATGCTTGGCAGGTGAATCCGAACTTAAAACAGAATCCGGGTTATGCGGCATTCTCAAAATAAAAGAATCGGATAACTAAGAATAATTTAGGCCATCTCTTACTGTAAGGGATGGCCTTTTTATTGATTTACCATTCACTGTATAACTCCGCTTTTTTGTATACCTTTGCGCCATGAACAAACAAGCGCTACTTTTTTATCCGTTATTAGGGGTGGTTCTTTTGGGGCTTTTTGTTGGGGGCTGGCGTATGGGGCCGTACCGATTCCTTTGGATCACGTGATGGATATTTTGCTGGGGAAGGGATCTGATAAGATCGCATGGCAGAATATTGTGTTGCAATCTCGTTTGCCTCAGGCTATAACCGCATTATTGGCGGGGGCTTCCTTGGCTACCAGCGGGTTGCTATTACAGACATTGTTCCGGAATCCGTTGGCGGGACCTTCCATATTGGGCATTAGTGATGGCGCTAATCTTGGAGTAGCCGCTATCATGCTCTATTTCGGTGGTACGTTGGGGCAGTTCACGGATTGGCCGATCAGCGGATATATGGCGGTAATCCTTGCGGCCTTTGTGGGGGCTTGCGTGATACTGGGACTGATTATCTATTTTTCGGCAAAAGTGAAGAATAATGTCATGCTTCTGATTATCGGAATCATGATTGGCTATCTAGCTTCTTCGGTTATTTCTATCTTGAATTATTATTCTTCTACAGACCGGGTACATGCGTTCGTGATGTGGGGGCTTGGTAATTTTTCCGGTGTATCCTTGGAACAATTACCATTCTTTGGAACTTGTGCGTTAATCGGGCTGTTATTAGCGATCTTGCTGATCAAGCCTTTGAATGCCTTATTATTGGGAGAAATGTATGCCGCTAATTTAGGTATCCGGATCAAACGAACACGGATTGCGATTCTTTTTGTGTACGGGAGTATTAACGGCTACAACTACTGCTTTTTGCGGCCCCATTTCCTTTGTCGGATTAGCAGTTCCACATATCGCCCGGTTGATGTTAGGCTCTTCCAATCATAAGATGTTGGTGCCAGTTACAATGCTGACAGGTTCCTGCGTTGCTCTTCTATGTAATATGCTGATGGTGGTACCGGGCAGTAATACGATCCTGCCATTGAATGCCGTTACCCCTATGCTTGGGGCGCCTGTTATTATTTACGTAATCGTGAACCGGAAAAATATTCAATATTTTAATTAGTGGCTATGGAACGGATCCCTGTGATAAAGACAAGTGATTTAAGTATTGGGTATATATTGAAAGGCGGACAGAAAAAGCGCGTGCATGATGCGTTGGATCTGAATCTATATCCGGGTGAAGTGACCTGTCTTCTCGGATTAAATGGAGCGGGAAAGTCTACCTTATTGAGGACATTATGTGGTTTTCAACCTCCTCTGGGAGGAGAAATCGAGCTAATGGGGAAGCCGCTGAATTCTTATTCACAAGGTAATTTCTCACGGTTGGTGGGAGTTGTCTTGACAGAGAAGACAAATGCCGGTGGAATAACGGTTTACGAGTTGGTCTCTTTAGGAAGACATCCCTATACCGGCTTTTTCGGACAATTAAGGCAGGAAGATCGCAGGATTATCGAGGAATCGCTTGCTGCCGCCGGTATCGCTCATAAGGCTTATAATTATGTGTCGGAACTTAGTGATGGCGAGCGTCAGAAAGCCATGATCGCCAAAAGCGCTGGCACAGCAATGCCCCATCATATTGTTGGATGAGCCGACGGCCTTTTTAGATGTGACAAGTCGGATAGAGACTATGGTCTTGTTACATACTTTAGCGGTAGAGCAACAAAAAGCGATTCTGCTATCGACGCATGATCTTGATTTGGCGATCCAGCTGGGGGATTGCCTGTGGCTGCAAGAGAAAAAACGTCCGATGGCTTGCGGAACGCCGGAAGACCTGATTATGGGAGGAGCGTTTGAGACGTTCTTCAGTAAGGAAGGAATCGTGTTTGATCCGAATACCGGGAAATTGAATACGGTAGCTCCAACAAAGCTTATTGGGGTTGCGGGGGATTTTATGACTCTTATTGGGTTGGGAATGCCTTGATCCGGAATGGCTTTAAGCCCTCGTCGGTTAGCGAGGATTATATAAGTGTTTATTGTAATGCTCCGGATAGCCTGCGTATTCAGTTCCCTGCGGAAGAGGGCACGAGAATCGTAGGAAGTGTGGCGGAGATGATCTCAATCATAATTCATAAATCATAAGTTATATATGTCAAATGAGATTACATGGCGGCTGGAAAATGAGAATATAGGCCGTTTGTTGGTACATTATGCGATTCCCGCCGTTATCGGGACCATGGTTAATGCTCTTTATAATATCGTAGATCGTATATTTATCGGACAAGGAGTGGGTGCGCTAGCTATCTCCGGATTGACTTTGACTTTCCCGATACTACTCTTTATGCAGGCATTTGGAATGTTGATCGGTGCGGGAGCCGCTACAAGGGTCTCCATTCATCTAGGCCGTAAGGCGAATGATCTGGCAGATAACGTATTAGGAAACGCTTTCACTTTGACATTCATTATCGGAGCCTTGACGATTATCCCCAGTATGATTTTCTTGGATGATTTGTTAATGTGGTTCGGGGAAGCGAGCAGACGATACCTTATGCGAAAGACTATTTATATATCGCTATCCCGGGTAATTTGCTGGCTACATTAAGCTTTAGCTTTAATACCGTGATGCGTGCTTCCGGATATCCGAAAAAGGCGATGTTCACGATGATGATCGGTGCCGTCTTGAACGTGATCCTAGATCCGATCTTTATCTTTTGGCTGGATATGGGGATACAGGGTGCCGCTATCGCTACGGTGATCTCCATGGCTGCCGGTGCCGCTTTCGTGATGAGTCATTTTATCAGCAAGGATAGTATCGTACGTTTCCATACGAAATATTTCCGGTTGAAAGGTCCCATTATTTGGAATATATTTACGATCGGCATGTCTCCATTTTCCATGCAGCTGGCGGGCAGTGTGGTTGTGGTGATCATGAACCATGCGTTGAAGGAGAATGGAGGCGATTTGGCGATTGGTGCCAGCGGTATTATTTCCAGTATCGCCATGCTGCTGGTTATGTTGATTATCGGTATCGCCCAAGGGATGCAACCGATTGTCGGGTTTAATCATGGCGCTGGGCATCATGACCGGGTATTGGCTACCTTGCGGTTGTCTATTATAGTATCGACCTTGATTACAGGGGTAGGATGTATCGTCAGTTTATTATTCCCTAGACTGATCGTTAGCGTATTCTCGACGGATGCCGAATTGGTGTCGATTACGGACAATGGATTACGTCTGACGATGCTGGTCTTTTTCGTTGTCGGTTCCCAGATTACGATCAGCCAGTTTTTTCAAAGTATCGGTGTCGCATGGAAAGCGATGTTTCTGAGTCTAAGTCGGCAGGTTTTATTCCTGATACCGGCTATCCTGCTATTTCCTCCGATCTGGGGATTGGATGGCGTTTGGCTAGCGCAACCTTTCTCCGATTTCATTGCGGCGGTAACCGCATGGGGCTTTTTTGGTATCATGTTAAAAACGTGAAAAATAAGGGTTAAAGATGAACTTATGTCGATGTTAATTGTATTTTTTATTGTATGTATAAAAGTACTTTTTATAGACAAACCTTTAAAAATGAGTTAATATGAAGAAGATTGTATTATTGCTCGCCGTTTTATTATTTGGTGCAGGGTCGATGATGGCACAGCAGGACAAGTCAGCGGAGAAAGCTGCGAAGCAGGCTGAGAAAGAAGCAAAGAAAGCAGAGAAGGCAGCGAAGAAAGCTGCGGAGGAAGCCGAGGCTAACGCATTGTTTGAACAAGCGGTGCAAGCTTTGAAGAATAAGGATTTCGTATTGGAAGCGGATCGTATAGAGTTTAAGCGCGGTAGTTTTGTTTATGTTACTCCGAACACGAACTTCGTTTCGGTGAAGGGTGAGAAGGCTACCATTCAGTTAGCGTTTAATACTCCGGCGGCCGGTCCTAACGGAATAGGAGGTATAACGGTTGATGGAACAACTTCCGGTGTACAGATGAAGACTGACAAAAAAAGGAAACGTTATGTACGAGATGAATGTGCAGGGTGTAGCGGTATCCGCTAGGGTTACGTTCCGTATGGCGAAAGGTACGAATAAATGTACTGCCACGGTATCACCTAACTTTAATAGCAACCGTATATCCTTTACGGGAAATCTCTATCCTTCGAGCGAGTCGAATGTGTTCAAGGGACGTTCTATTTAATGTAGATACAAAGAATCGTGAAGGCGGACTTTCTTTCGGGAAGCCCGCCTTTCTGTTTATAAGAAGGATGAGATTGGACTATTTCCAAGCATCATTTTGTACCAGCTAAGCTTGGCCGTTCTCATCGTTTCCTGCGGTCTGGATCTCTGTCTCGGGAATCGGGAACATCGTCTTAGAAGCGGTTGGAGCGGATACACCATAGAATTTAGTTAGGTATTGCTTCTCATAATTTATATATGCCGTCAATTCCTTGTTCATATAATCACCTCCCCAACGAACCAGATCGAAAAATCGTTGTCCTTCCATCGCAAGTTCCAGCTTACGTTCCATATGAATCGCCTTGATACAAGTTTCCTTGTTGCTGAATGCGGCGTGACTGGATGGATAAGGTTTCACCAAATAATTGGCGGCAGGCGTTCCGTCTTCCAAATAAATGATATTGTCCGGTTTGGCTGCACGTTCACGGATATCGTTTACTTGCTGCATGGCGGCACTTAATTCTCCGTCGTTCGCTAGGCATTCCGCATATAACAATTTACAATCACGTAGGCATAGATATTGTAAATTCATGGCAGAACCGGGAGCCCAGCCGGATGAATAGGTGGAGCCAGCTAATCCGGCATCCTGTTCCGCTTTGCTATAGACATGCTTTTTGGGTAGGAATACCCCACCGCTGCTTACATTTCGTACCCAATCATTAGCGGGCAATCCCCAATCTTTATAAGGAATCTCCATACGTCCTACGGCGAAATCTAGACGAGGGTCTACGGCGATCGTCTTATCATTCTTAGAGATGTAATCATAATCGGTAACACGTTCTGTCACGGATTTTTTATTTCTGTACTCTCCCTCAAGATAAGGAAGCCCATTTTCGTCTACTTGGAATGAGTTTACCAATTCGTAAGAGGGTTGATAAAATCCGCAACATCCACCGGGGCCTGTGTTATGAGGATAATTCAGTAAAAATCCGTAATTCCCGTTATTATTGGCTCCGACAGAGAATTGTACCTCAAAGATAGACTCTTTCCCATTTTCGGTAGTTGCGTTAAAATTTGCGTCCAGATCATCTTGTAAGGCCAATCTCTCCTTTAGGACTTAATCCGTTTGCGATAATATCGGCCAAGATGGGTTTGGCGGCTGCCATATCACCTTGCTGCATCAGTATTTTAGCCTTTAACGCTTTTGCCGCTGTTTTCGTAGGACGTGCCACTTCGGTCTGTTTTTCGGGCAATCCTTCAATGGCCGCTTCTACGTCTGCTAAAATATTAGGATAGATATCCGTACCGTTATGAACTTTCGGATCGTTTTCTTCAGCGGCGATCGTCTCATCGATATAGGGCATGCCGGTCGGTCCGAAAATCTTTACCCCTTCGAACATGAATAGGGCACGTAAGAATTTCAGCTCCGCGGTCCGGTTGGCCTTGGTCGTCTCGTCCATATCTGCCGCTTCTTTCATCACATTGAGCGCTAAGTTGCAACGTTGTGCTCCATAATACGCGTCTTTCCACTTATTCAGTAAATAATCGTTTGTGGCGGTGACAGCATACGTCTCTACGGAGTTCAATACGGATTGGTCATTGGATTCGGAGCCTTTATTGGCGTCACCTCCGTATACACCGCCGAATACCCAGTTGAACATATTGTCATATCCGGTCGGCCGGGTCAAACCGGCATAAGCGTTGACCACCAATAACTCAACCCCTTCTGCGTTTGTTAATGCTTCTTGGTCAATACTGCCTTGAGGAGCTTTTTATACAGGAAATCTTCACCGCAAGAACTCAAGGTATAAAGCAGCTGCGCTTACTATTAATATTTTATGTCTCATACTAGTCGTTTTTATTATAAAATGGATTTAGAAAGTAAAATTCACGCCCAATAAGAACCGCATGGTTGTTGGCCAGCCTCCCATATCGACTCCTCTTTTTAAGTCTACACGTCCGGCTCCATCGTTGTCAGAATCGCTTTGCCGTAAATAAGCGTTGGTAAACTCTGGGTCTAAGCCTGTATATCCGGTGATCGTAAGGATATTCTCGGCTTGTAAGTACAGGCGGAGATTCTGGATACCGGCCTTCTTGAGTAATTCCTTTGGCAAGGAATATCCCAATACGAGATTTTTCAGGCGTAAGAAGGAGGCGTCTTCTACGTAATAAGAGCTAGAATAAGCTCCGGAATAGTTATCTTCCGTATTCAGCATAGGAAGGATAGCATTACTGTTATCGCCATTCAATGTCCATGATTGATCTCTGAGGCGTGAGGATTTATTACCGTTGAAAGTCCAGAAATCGGTAAAATATTTTGTGTTATTATATAAGTCATTGCCGATAGAGAAGTTCCAGAACATAGTAAAGTCCCAGTTTTTCCATGTTAACGTGGCGTTGAGGCCTCCGGTTAAGTCCGGATGAGGAGAGCCGATAAAGGTCCGGTCGCTATCATCCAATTTGCCGTCTCCGTTCAAGTCCTCGAAACGGAAGCGGCCGACATAAGCGGCAGCGTCTGCCTCTGTGATATCACTTTGTCCAAATGGCTTGGTTGCCATAACATCGGCTACGGACTCATAAAAACCATTTTGCTTCAACCCCCAGAATTCAGACACGGCATGTCCTTTTGTCGTACGGGTTACGTATCCTTCGATGCGCGTACCGCTAGCCCATAGAGAATAATCGTCAGCTTCCGCGAGTTTCAAGACCTCATTTTTATAATGGGATAAATTCAAGGATAGATCCCATGCCCAGTCTCCTTTTCGGTCACGGTAATTAAACATGAAGTCGAAACCGGTGTTCTTTATATCTCCGAAGTTGATATAAGGGCTTCCGGATTCTCCGGCCATCGAGGTGTAGGCCGCTTGTATCAACATATTGGATGTCTTCTTCGTATACCATTCGAATGAACCGCTGAATTTACCATTCAGGAAGGTCGCGTCCAGACCCAAGTTGACCATCTTGGTCATTTCCCATTTCGTATCAGTGTTACCGTAGGTACTGAGGCGGAATCCGGTTGTCTCGCTATTGTTCGCTCCGGTCATGTCGTAATTCGTATAGGAGGTGCTGGTCGTGAACAAATTGGCGAAATTAGTCGCGACAGGAATCTCTGAGTTACCCGTGACGCCGTAACCGGCTCGTATCTTTAAGTCGTCCAGCCAATCTCGGCTTGGTTCCATAAATGCCTCCTCTGACATACGCCAACCGGCGGAGATAGAAGGAAAGACTCCGTAACGATTACTTTCCGAGAAACGGGAAACACCGTCCCGGCGGATAATACCGGTTAATAGATACTTATCCTTATATCCATAGTCTGCACGGGCAAACATACCAAATAGCGCGAATTCTCCATTGTAAGTGGAAGAGTTGGTACGTTGGCTATTGTTCTCGCCCATATCCAAGGTGTATGTATTGGTATTGTCTTCGAATAAATAGTTATATCTACGTGCGTTGAGGGATCTGCCTAAACCATCCCGAATAGCCTCTGTTCCCAATAAGATGTTCAAGGAATGGATCTCATTGAATGTCCGGCTGAAAGATAGCGTATTGGTCCAAACCCAACGATAATTGAAGTAATTACTTTCGTAGAAATTATTTTGGCCACCGGACTCGGAGAACTCCGGGTTGTTCTTGGTCATCGAGTAAGAATAATCATTACGATAATCGATACCGAAGTTTGTTTTAAAAAGTCAGCCCGGTCCATAGGTCTGCTTCTCCATACACGTTGCCAAATACACGTTGGGTAGTGGCATAATTATCCTTATTTCTTTCACGAATAGCTACAGGATTCTGGAAATTGCCGGTCCCGGCGAATAAGGAGCCTGCATAATTGCCCGCATAGTCATAAACCGGTACATAAGGAGAGGCCCGATAAGTCCATGAGTAGATGTTGGACTCTGTACCTGAGAAGCTAAGTCCGTTGTTTTTGCTAAAACTATAAGTTAGGTTCTCTCCGAATCGCAACCATGGGCGGACGTTATACGATGAATTAGCACGTGCTTGATAGCGTGTGAAATAAGATTCGATAGCGGTACCTTGCTGGTCGAAATAGTTCATGCTCATGGTGTATTGCCCTTTATCGGTACCTCCAGACAAGGACAACTGGTGATTTTGCATCCAACCGAGTTGGCTGATTTCATCCCACCAGTTCGTATCGCCTACGGGCGCATAGACTACGTTGTTCGCTTGATCGTAATCGCTAGGATCGATGGAGGTGCTACCACCGGCGCCGGTTACGGTCATGTAATTGGGTAGATGATTAACCCAAGAGTCGGAAGTGCTTCCGAATTGCTGGTGGTAAGGTAATTCTCCGTTGGCGCTAGCTCCCGTTAGGTCCAGATTGTTTTTCGAGGCTTGCCATTCAACATCAATACGGTCATAAGCGTTTAAGACGTCATAGCGTTTACCTGTTTTAGAGAAACCGTAATATCCGTCATAGGTTAATCTCGGTTGTCCCGTTTTTGTCCCTTTCTTGGTCGTGATCAAAATGACGCCATTCGCTGCTTGCGCTCCGTAGATCGCAGCGGAAGAGGCGTCTTTCAATACTTGCATACTCTCGATGTCATTGGGATTGATAGAGCTTAGGTCTTGGTCACGAGTGGATACACCATCGATAACATACAAAGGTCCGTTGTCATTGATGGAATTAATACCTCGGATGCGTACCATCGTGGCTGAACCGGGAGCACCAGAGGTACCGATGTTTACGCCCGCCGCTTTACCTTGCAACTGTTGTGTGGCGGAAGAACCGGAAGACGCCAATAGCTCTTCGGTATCGATAACCGCTACGGAACCTGTGATGTCCTTTTCTGTTGGGTACCGTAACCGACAACGACTACCTCGTCTAGATTTTGGGTGTCTTCCTTTAAGGTAATGTTCATGACGTTCCCGCTTGCAGGTGTTTGTTGAGTTACGTACCCGATGTAAGAGATGACCAGAATGGCATTCGGCTCTACTTCTAATACGTATTTACCATCCAGATCGGTGATCGTTCCGTTCGTGGTACCCTTTACGACTACGTTAACACCTAATAGGGGCTCTCCTTTAGCGTCGGTGATCGTACCCGTTATTTTCCGGGATTGTTGCGTAACGGAGGTTTCCGCTTTTAATACGGAACTTTGCGGTATGATAGCACCGCCTGCCAACATAAAGCATAAAGCTAGTCCCAGCCTGCTTCTAAAGATCGCATGTCTGTGTTTCATAATAAAATAGGTTAATAAAGTATAGTAAACTAGGTTCAATATTAAAGTTTGTTTAGAGTCTGAGCAATAAAAGTCAGTGAATGGGCGGATTTATTCTGTGAAATCGTGTTTTTTATCGGTGAACAACTTTTGATAGAATCCGATTGTTTTCTGATGGGGATAAATGAGAAAGGGCACCCGAAAGTGCCCTTTTCTTAATGTTTACCTATTCTGCCGGTCTGTATGATGAACCGGATTGTTATGGCTTTCACAAGTTCTAACAGTGCAAATGTAAATCAAGGGAAAAACTTAGGAAAATATAATCTGTGAACGAGCGGATTTATTCAACGAACAGGGTTTTTTGTTCGGTAAACTTTCCGTAAGTTCGCGAAATAAAAATTTAACATCTTATAATCATGCAACTATCCATAGATCAAAAAGACATCGATAAATTCCTGATGATAGGCGATAAAGTATTGATTAAGCCTAAGAATCCACAGAGCCAGACGAAGACCGGATTGTATCTGCCTCCCTCGGTTCAACAAGGGGAGAAGATACAAGCGGGTTATATCATAAAGACGGGGCCCGGATATCCGTTGCCTTCTCAATCTGAGGAGCATGAGGTCTGGGAGAAAAAGAAAGGGGAGGAGGTGCAATACTTGCCGCTTCAAGCCCGTGAAGGTGATTTGGCTGTCTATTTGCAGAATGCCGCTTACGAGATCAATTTTAATGACGAAAAGTTCTTGATTGTCCCTCATTCCGCTATTTTGATGTTAGTGCGTGATGAAGGTTTGTTTGAATAAAGCCTTTTGTTAAGGAAAATAGGGCTATATTCACTTTTTTATCTTATTTTTGCCAGCAAAACAAGACAAACTATCAACAGTAGCGATTATAATGAATAAGATTGTAAGTAAAGAACATTTCTCTGCCAACGTGGTGAAGCTGGAAGTCGAGGCTCCTCTGATTGCCCGCTCCCGCAAGGCCGGTCACTTCGTGATCGTGAAGGTTGGCGATAAAGGCGAACGTATACCTCTTACCATTGCCGGGGCGGATACCGAGAAAGGTACCATCACCTTGGTGATCCAAGCGGTAGGCGGCTCATCCCGTAAGATCTGTGAATTGAAGAGGGTGACTATATCACGGATGTGGTGGGTCCGTTAGGGCAGGCTACCCATATCGAGAAGGTTGGAACGGTTGTTTGTGCCGGAGGTGGCGTAGGTGTAGCACCGCTGTTGCCTATCGTTGAGGCATTCCATAAGGCCGGCAACCGTGTGATCGTGGTACTGGCGGCCCGTACCAAGGACTTGGTGATCCTTGAGGAGCAGATGCGCCAAAACTCGGATGAGGTAATTATCATGACCGATGACGGATCGTATGGTACGAAAGGCTTGGTGACGAATGGTGTGGAGAGCGTGATCAACCGGGAGAAGGTGGATTTATGCGTTACGATCGGTCCGGCCATTATGATGAAATTCGTTTCCGCTCTTACAAAGAAATACGAGATTCCTACCGTAGCTTCCTTGAATACGATCATGGTGGACGGAACAGGTATGTGCGGCGCTTGCCGTATCACGGTGGGCGGAAAGACCAAGTTCGTCTGTGTGGACGGACCGGAGTTCGATGCTCATCAGGTTGATTTCGACGAGATGCTTATGCGTCTGGGTGCTTATAAAGATATAGAGAAGAAATAATGAAACCACGTAATTGAATCATGACAACAGAAGAATTAATCGCTGCTCGTCGTGCCGAACCTTGGCGGGAGGCGCTTCGCAAAAGCAAGAAAAATAAAGAACGTGCGGATATCCCCCGTGTGAAGATGAACGAGTTGGACCCGGAATACCGGAGTCGTACCCGTTTGGAGGAAGTTAACTTAGGCTTGACAAAAGAACAGGCTATGCAAGAGGCCGAGCGCTGTCTGGATTGTCCGAATCCTACTTGTATGCAGGGATGTCCGGTAAATATCAATATACCTACTTTTATCAAGAATATCGAGCGTGGGGAATTCTTGGAGGCAGCTAAGACTTTGAAGGAGACAAGTGCCCTGCCCGCTGTTTGCGGTCGTGTATGTCCGCAGGAGAAACAATGTGAGAGCAAGTGTATCCATTTGAAAATGGGTAAGGAAGCGGTTGCCATTGGCTACTTGGAACGTTTCGCCGCTGATTACGAACGTGAGAGCGGTAATATCTCGGTTCCGGAGATTGCGGAGAAGAACGGTATCAAGATTGCCGTGGTAGGTTCCGGTCCTGCCGGATTGTCTTTTGCCGGAGATATGGCGAAGCGTGGATATGATGTGACTGTGTTCGAGGCATTGCATGAGATCGGTGGTGTATTGAAATATGGTATCCCGGAGTTCCGCCTACCGAATAAGATCGTGGACGTGGAGATTGATGGCCTTCGTAAGATGGGCGTACAGTTTGAGAAAGATTGTATCGTGGGTAAGACGATCAGTTATGATGATTTGCATGCGGATGGCTTTAAGGGCGTGTTCGTGGCAAGTGGCGCCGGTCTGCCTAATTTTATGAACATTCCGGGTGAGAACTTTGTGGGCGTGATGTCGTCCAACGAGTATTTGACCCGTGTAAACTTGATGGATGCGGCGAATCCGGAAAGTGATACGCCGGTGCTACAAGGGAAGAAGGTGGCCGTGATCGGAGGTGGCAATACAGCTATGGACTCTGTCCGTACCGCTCGCCGTCTGGGCGCTGAGCGTGCTATGATTGTCTACCGTCGTAGCGAGGAGGAGATGCCTGCCCGTCTGGAAGAGGTGAAACATGCGAAGGAAGAGGGTGTGGAGTTCTTGACGCTTCATAATCCGATTGAATATATAGGAGATGAAAGAGGCCGTGTGAAACAGATGCGTTTGCAGAAGATGGAATTGGGCGAGCCGGATGCCTCTGGTCGCCGTCGTCCGGTACCTATCGAGGGCGCTATCGAAACAATTGATGTGGATGAGGTGATCGTCAGCGTCGGTGTATCTCCGAATCCATTAATACCCCGTGCCTTTGGAGGCTTGGAGGTGAGCAAGAAGGGTACGATCGTAGTGGAGGAAGACAGTATGCGCTCCGCTTTAGGCGATGTGTATGCCGGTGGTGACATCGTTCGTGGTGGAGCTACCGTGATTCTGGCGATGGGAGACGGTCGTAAGGCTGCCGCCGCTATGGATGCGGACTTAAGAGGATAAGTATAATATCTATTAGTTCTATAAGGAAAGACGGGTTGTTTGGACGATCCGTCTTTTTTCTTTTATCGTGATACGGAGATTTATGTTTATTATCTATAAGACTAATTCTTGAAATAATCTCTCAAATGTCTGTTCTAGATCGTTGGAAAAACCGGGATGTGGACGCGAGGTTTGGATAGAGGCACTTCTTATGGCGGTAAGCCAACGAAAGCGCTCCGGAATATCTAGGCTGGCTATAGGACCTCCATCCTTCGCACCGGAACATATCTTATCGAAAACGTGGAGATTCGTACACAAAGATTCTTTATCTATATCTGATGTGAACAGACGAAGTTTCTCCTCGTCTACATGATAGCGAGCCTTGATGAATTTAGGCCGTTTACAGAACATGATAAGGCCTACATTGATAAACTCCTCCCGTTCGATTTTCGGTACGATACGGATTACGGCATATTCATATAAGTGTTTGTCTTGCATGTCGAGCTTCATTTATAAACGTGTCAGAATGGGCGATTCGGTCAATTAAGAACCGGATATATACATCACGTATCTCTTGAGGCGTACCGGGACTATCGTTCCAATGCAACCAATCGTCGGGTACTAGACCTACGATCTCACGAATTTTCTCTTCAGTTAAGATACGTTTGAAATCTTTGTTTACTTCCTCCAGCAGCGTCGCTTGTGGCAATAATACATGATCCTTGATATGGATGAAAGGGCCGATCGCATGTTTTTGCCAATTTACCCATGAGAAATGGAAAAATAAGGAAGCTCCATGATCGATGAGCCAAAGTTCTTTATTCCATATCAACATATTCGTATTCCGGACCGTGCGGTCTATATTTGTCAAAAGAGCATCGAGCCATACGACTTGTGAGGCGAGTTTGGGATCTACACGATTGACTACCGGATCGAAAGTCAAGGCTCCGGATAAAAAATGTAATCCCAGATTGAGCCCTTGACTTGCTTGTAGTAAGTCTTGTATCTCCTCGTCACCTTCCGACCGCCCGAAAGCCTCGTCAAGATTCAGGAAGACCAATTCCGGTACATGGAAACCCAAGCAACGAGCGATCTCACCTCCGATCAACTCGGCTATCAAGGCTTTTGTCCCATGTCCGGCTCCCCGGAACTTAACGACATATTTGAACTCATCGTCAGCTTCAGCCAAAGCCGGCAATGATCCGCCTTCCCGCAGAGGCATGATATATCGGGTAACATTCGCAGTACGTAATTCCATAACCCTCACTTTAATTGAAGATAAAGATACGATTATATTTTAGAAATAAAAAGCCCCGCTATTCTTTCGAACAGCGAGGCCTTTTGGAAGCGAGCGGAAGACGGGACTCGAACCCGCGACCCTAACCTTGGCAAGGTTATGCTCTACCAACTGAGCTACTTCCGCAATTAAATTAGATCGTACTCGAAGCGGGACTTGAACCCGCACAGCCGCAATGGCCAAGGGATTTTAAGTCCCTCGTGTCTACCGATTCCACCATTCGAGCATCCACCCCTTCTCTAAGAGTTGAGCGGAAGACGGGACTCGAACCCGCGACCCTAACCTTGGCAAGGTTATGCTCTACCAACTGAGCTACTTCCGCATTGTTTGTTTCTCTTTTGCGAGTGCAAAGGTAGTACAAATATTTATACTACCAAACATTTCCGGTGAAAAATTTAATTATGGATGTAAATTTTATTACCGTTTGTATCGACGACATATTGTTTGAGGGCTTGTTTCTCCTCAGCGCAAGGCCCTTCCACCGGATTGCCGATACCGTTTAAAAGTTCAAATTTACTACCGCATTTCGGGCAGATGGCGTATACGGCGGATTCGTCCACCTCTACGATGACATTAGCGGATGCCTCATGAGGACAAGCGGCATCGAACGCAAAGAATGCACCGGTTCCGTTACTGGACAATCCATGATAGACCAATACGCCTCCAAAACCTGTTTGCTCACGATCTTGATCTATATTTGCTTGTGTGTAGATCTTGTAAGCTTGTATTGCATTTAACGCCTTATCTTGATAAGTGAGGTCCAATTCTAGACTAACGATACGATAGGGAATACGAGTCTCTATCGTATCTGCGCAAGATAATAGCGTAAACAAGATCAAAAGTGGAAATATCCGTCTTATCTTATCCATGGATCAATTTCTTTTCAGCCTCGTTCATCCGTTCGAAAGAGAAAGAACCTATCACACTACGCATCATGGCGGTGATTGATTCATTACATAGATTACCGATACTGCCTTCGTGTGTATGGTTAACGCTCTTCGAAGGAATGAATTTATCGGCCTCGATATCCAAACCTACTTGCTTATAAGCGTCACGGAAAGGCATTCCGGCCAAGACACGGCGGTTCACTTCTTCCACGCTAAACAAGAGAGAATATTTATCATCGTCCAATATATGCTCGTTTACTTTCACCTCACGCATCATATGAGTTACCATGCGTAAGCAATCCTTCAGCTCGTCGAAAGCCGGAAGGAAGACTTCCTTGATGATCTGGAGATCCCGGAAGTAACCGGAAGGAAGATTATTGCTGATCAAGATGATTTGCTGAGGCAAGCCTTGAAGCTTATTGCATTTGGCACGTGTCAACTCAAATACATCCGGATTCTTCTTATGCGGCATGATACTGGAGCCGGTCGTGAACTGATCCGGCAGTTTAATGAAGCCAAAGTTCTGGCTATTGAACATACAAGCGTCGAACGCCAACTTGGAGAGCGTAGCGGCGATACCCGCCATAGCGAAAGCTACGGTGCGTTCCATCTTGCCACGTCCCATCTGTGCATAGACCACATTGTAGTCCAGCGAGTCGAAACCTAATAAATCCGTAGTCATCTGGCGGTTTAGCGGGAAGGATGAACCATATCCGGCGGCGGAACCCAGCGGGTTGCGGTTGCAAATACGGTATGCGGCTTGCATAAGTTGCAAATCATCTACCAAGCTCTCCGCATAAGCGCCGAACCAAAGTCCGAACGAAGAGGGCATGGCTACCTGCAAATGCGTATATCCGGGAAGCAGTACATCCTTGTACCGGTTACTCTGGGAGATCAAAACGTCGAACAAGCCGGAAACCAACTCAACCAATTCCTGTATTTGCGAACGGGTGAAAAGCTTCAGATCCAATAAGACCTGATCATTACGGGAACGCCCGCTATGGATCTTCTTGCCCATATCGCCCAAACGACGTGTAAGCATGAGTTCCACTTGCGAGTGCACATCCTCGATGCCTTCCTCGATGATGAATTCTCCACGATCCGCTACGGCGTATATATTCCGTAATTCTGCTAATAAGACGTTTAGTTCCTCTTTGGTCAACAAACCGATACTTTCCAGCATCGTGATATGCGCCATAGAGCCTAATACGTCATATTTAGCGAGGTAAATATCCATCTCACGGTCCTTACCTACCGTCACTATATCTACTTCATGATCTACCTGTACATTTTTTTCCCAAAGTTTCTGAGCCATAATGAAAAAGGAATTAATAAGGCAAGGAGGCGATAACGGTCGAGATTTTATCCACAGCCTCTTGCAAAGGTTTCGATACCATTGGTTTCAAGAACGGATTCAGATCGGCACGAACCGTGATTTTTTAACCGTGTGTCGTCCTCGGCCACCTGTTTCAATTGTATCCACAAGAAAAGGGGAACAGGAGAGTTGGTCGTCGTGAACTTGATTAATTTATTCGGCTCTCTTTCTACGATCTGGAAGGTAATCTTACCAACGGGATCGACAGCGAAACTACAGGTATCGCTGTCGAACTCAAAATTTTTTATTTTATCTTGCGGGATGCGATCCTTGATACGTTCCAAGTTGGAAAGATCGGACAACATCGTGAAGATACGTTCATCATTGTGTGGGATCTGTTTGACCTCACTCACAAATTCTTCAGTCATTGAGTGTCTTTTTTGTTTATTACTTATTTCGGGTCCCAGTTAGCCGGATCTTTACGCCATTCCTGAAGAACCGCGATCTCAGACTCATCGATGTAATGCGTACGGACAGCTTCTTCCAAGACAGCGTCGTAGTTACTCAATGTAGTCAATGTTACTTTAGCGTCCTTGAAAGCGGCTTCCGCTACAGGGAATCCATAGGTAAAGATAGCTACCATACCTGCGACATCGCAACCAAAGTTACGTACGGCTTGTACGGCTTTCAAGCTACTACCTCCGGTAGATACCAAATCCTCGATGATCACTACTTTAGAACCCGGTTTCAATTCTCCTTCGATAAGGTTTTCCAATCCATGATCTTTTGGCGTAGAGCGGATGTATACGAATGGCAATCCTAATAAATCGGCTACTAAAGCACCTTGAGCGATCGCGCCTGTAGCAACACCGGCAATGGCATCTACGTTCTCGAATTTTTCACTAATCACACGAGCCAACTCCAATTTAATGAAGCTACGAACGACCGGATAAGAAAGAGTCTTTCGGTTGTCATTGTAGATCGGAGATTTCCAGCCGGATGCCCAAGTAAACGGATTGGCCGGTTGCAACTTTACGGCTTTAATCTTTAATAATTTTTCTGCTACTAAACTTTCCAGTGTTTTCATACAATCCTATATTTATATCAGTCTGCAAAAATAGATAAACTGAATGACATTACCTTGAATATCGTACGTTAATTTTTTATTAATATTTATGCGACAGACAGGGCTAAAATGCTGATGCGTATGCCCGGAATCCCTGATAAAGCCTTTGCGCAAGCGGAAATCGTGGCTCCGGTTGTGATCACGTCGTCTATGAGCAGGATATGTTTGTTTTTTAAGCTTTCCGGATGAATGACATTAAAAATAGAACATACATTTAACCAACGATCGTAAATGGCTTTACGAGTTTGGGTACTTGTGTGGGTGGTGCGGGCTAGACTTTGCGTATCGATGGGGATATCCCATATGGAACGGATGCCGGAGGCGATCCATTCGGACTGGTTGTAACCTCTTTGCCGTTTTTTGCGGGGATGCAGGGGAACGGGGATAAGGAGGTCTACGGTACATATCGGGCTGTGATCCGCTTGGAGCTCTCTCGCTATCTGCCGTCCGAGTAGATAGCCCAACTCTTTATTATCATGGTATTTGAGCGAGTGGATCAGGCTTTGTACTTTTCCGCCTTTCTCGTATCGTAGATAAGCGGTGGCATATTCGATCCGGTTCTTTCCGATAAAAAGTTGCTCGACGGGGTTGTTCGCCTGTTGATGATATCCCGTGTGCGGCAGGTCGCATAGGCATTTCAGGCAAATTTGTTCTTCTCCCTCGACGAGTGGTCGTTTACATATTTTACATAAGTTTGGGAAAAACAGGTTGAGCAGATTATTCCATGTCGTCGGCATAATCCTCGCAGTCTGTTCCTTTGAATAATTGGCTTAGGCAATCCAACGTGATCCGGCTTTCGAAACCTCGTCCGGCGGCGAAACGGAGTAACTTGTTGAATAGGTCCCGCTCGTCTTTTCCTTTTGTCGATTTCTTTTTGCTTTTTAGTAAATCGAGTAAGATGGAGCGGTATTCTCCCTCGTCAATGGCGGCGAGCGATTCTTCCCGGATCGGGGAGGGGATGTTTTTCTTATAAAGCTCGTAGCCTATCTTTACCCGTCCCCATTTATTGAATCGTAGCTTATCGTTCACGAAGAAACGGGTGTAACGGGATTCGTCGATAAACCGCTCTTTCAGCAAGCGAGCGATGATACGCTCGGAGGCGTCGGGGGGAAGTCCGGCGGCATCGATCTTTTTCTGTACGTCTTGTATGCAGCGTTCGGCGGCGGAGCAATAGGCGGCTGCCCGGTGCAACATCTCGGGTTCGGTTATCTCTTTCATCTTTTTGCTTTTACGATCCGGTCTTTTCCGTATAAATCTTGTATTAATTCGACTTCGGTGTAATTCTCTTGACGTAGCATCGCTACGGTCTCTTTTCCGCAAAGGGCATTGATCTCGAAGTAAAGATGCCCGCCTTCCACCAAATGCCTTTGTCCGAAGCGGGCGATGGCCCGGTAAAAGAGAAGCGGATCGTCGTCGGGAACGAACAAGGCTAGATGAGGCTCGTTCTTCAGAACGTTCGCTTCCATGGTCGCTTTCTCTCTATACATTATATAAGGAGGATTACTGACGATGCAGTTTAAGCTTCCTATAAGAGACGCTTCGGTTTCCTCCGTATGGGATTTTAGTTTCACGTACGTGAAAATTTTGTTTCTCGTACGTGAAAATCTAGTTTCACGTACGTGAAAAATTTTGTTTCTCTTGCATGAAACTGGAATAACCTTCGGAAAGGATATCCAATTCATGGAAGGATACGGAAGCTTGATTCATACGGGCGTTCTCCTCGGCCACGGCGAGCGCTTCGGGTGATATATCCACCGCCGCTACCTCTGCCTCCGGAAGATGTTTTGCCAAGGAAATAGCGATACAGCCGCTTCCCGTGCCGATATCTAATATACGAGGGGCTTGGCCTTGGTAGTCCGTGATGATCCGCTCGACCAACTCGGCGGTTTCCGGGCGGGGAATCAATACGTCCGGCGTCACCTTAAACTCCATCCCGTAAAAATCCGCTATGCCTAATAAGTATTGTATGGGCTTGTATAAACGCAGTCCTTCTACAATCTCCTTGATTTTAAATTTCTCCGTATCAGATAATTCTTTACCTTTGCCTAACAGGAGTTGATGGGTAGAAAGACCGCAAACACGTTCCATGATGAGCCGGACGAGCGCTTGGGCTTCGCCGGGAGGATAAATATCTTTGATGGAATTTCGGATGTAAGCGACGGTCTCAGTCATATCTTTCTCTTGTTTTATCGCGAAAGTAGTGTAAAAACCGTTTATATGCAAAGATTATGGTAGAGGTTGAAGAGAAATACATGGCTCGTTGCATCGAGTTGGCTAAAGGAGGGAGGGGAAATGTCAGTCCGAATCCGATGGTTGGTGCGGTGGTTGTGCATAAGGGCCGTATTATCGGTGAGGGATTTCACAGGAAATGTGGGGAGGCGCATGCCGAGGTGAATGCTATCGCTTCCGTGAAAGACGAGTCTTTGTTGAAAGACAGTACGATTTATGTGAGTCTGGAGCCTTGCTCTCATTATGGGAAGACGCCTCCTTGCGCCGAGTTGATTATCCGGAAAGGGATTCCACGGGTGGTGGTCGGTTGCTTGGATCCTTTTCCCGAGGTGTCGGGGCGAGGCGTGCGGATGTTGCGTGAAGCAGGGATAGAGGTAGTCACAGGCGTGATGGAGGAAGAAGCCCGTGCGTTGAACAAGGCGTTTATGACGCTACAAACGAAAGGCCGTCCTTATATTATCTTGAAATGGGCGCAGAGTGAGGATGGGTTTATCGATCGTTTGCGTACGGACGTGTCGGAGCCGGTCACGGTTTTGTCTTCTCCGGAGACTTCCCGCTTGGTGCATAAACTTCGCTCGGAGGTGGCGGCTATCATGGTCGGTACACGGACCGCTTTATTGGACAATCCTTCATTGAACGTGCGCCATTGGTCCGGTAATTCTCCGGTTAGGGTCGTATTGGATCGCCGGCTCGTTATTCCCGATTCTTATCGGTTGCTGAATGGTTCCTCACGTACATTAATATTTACGGAGAAGGAAGTGGAAAACCGAGAGAACGTGGAGTATATCCGGATAGATTTCGAGGGTCCGGTGATCCGGCAAGTGCTAGATCATCTTGCTGTCCGGAAGTTGGATTCCTTATTGGTGGAAGGTGGGACTCAGCTGATTAATTCTTTTTGTGGAAGCGGATGTATGGGACGAGGCGAGGGTGGAAACAGCTCCGGTTCGCCTGTATCAAGGGGTGCATGCGCCGATGCTTGGAAAGGAGGCTGTTAGCGGCATCTCCGGACGTTCTGTTATGAGCATTAAAAATCATAACTATGAAATTTTAAATCATAACGATGAGTTCGAAAAATCATAACTATGAATTTTAAGGCTCATATAATCAACTAAAATATTATAAATATTAGCAGGTATTAGGGTGAAAGCAAAAAATGTTTCTACTTTTGTGCCTTTATATGCGACAAACTTATGTTTTTGATGAAAAATAAATTAGTACTATTTATAACAGGTTGTTTTGCGTTAGTGCTGTCTTCTTGTTTGAAGTCAGATGAAATCGTTGGTGTAGAAGCTATTAAGAATTGCCAGATACATACTTTTTCATTAAGTCATGATTCTGTGTCGGGGTTGGATACTGTGAAGTTTACGATAGACCAGCTAACGGGACGGATTTTTAATATAGACTCTTTACCTTTTGGTACGAAGATCGAGAAAGTGGTTTGTAAGATTGGGTTCGCTAATTCTTCAGTGATAGGTGGCGTGGAGGCTAGTCCCGAGGCTTATCCCGATTCCACTTATTATTTAAGTAGTTTGTCGGATTCCATCGATTTCTCCGCTCCGGTAAAGTTCGTGGTTCATGCGTATGACCAAGTCACGACAAAAGTCTATATGGCGCAAGTGAATATCCATCAAGTGGTTCCGGACTCTATGGTTTGGAGTATGTACGCGAATCCTATGATTGGCATTACCGTGAAGGATCAGAAGGTGGTAACCTACGATTATAATGGATCGGAGAATTACTTTATGTATGTGAAACCCGCCGAGTCCGGTAAACCTTACCAATTATATTACGCTCCGGTAAGCGCGCCTAAGGGCTGGCAGTCATTATCCTTGACCGGTCTGCCTTCCGATGGGCTTTTGATCTCCCAGATTACTGAGTATAACAAAGCTTTATATGTGCCGGCTACAAATGGCACTTTATATAGATCCGAGGATGGCTTGACTTGGAGCGCTGTAGAGAACGCCCCTTTCGTGAAATACGTTTTGGGTAGCGTGAAGCAGGGCACGAAACAGCCTTCCGCCTTGGCTACGATCGTGGATCAGGAAGGAAAGCTAGCGTTCTATGCGATGAACGAATCCATGGAGTGGATCGCCGGAGATGCGGTGCCTAGCGGATTCCCTGTTACCGGATTTAGCAATCTCCAATATGCCGCAATGTATCATGAGTACTTGATGACCGCCAGCGGACGTACCGTGGACAACCAAGTGGTTAATACGACTTGGGCTACCATGGATGGTATCTCTTGGGCGTTGATGGCTTCCGGTGACGCAAACTTCACGAAGCGTGAGGGAGCGATGATCACGAATTATGACGATAAGTTTTTCTTGATCGGAGGTATCGACGCTTCGAACAAGGCATTGAAAGATATGTATCAATCGATAGATTATGGTATTTCTTGGTCGTTGATCGACTCGATGGTGGTGTTACCGACCGACTATGCGGCGAGAGGCTTTTCCTCAATTATTGTGGATAAAGAGAATTTCGTGAACATTTTCGGAGGAAAGATCAGCACTGGTTCCAATGACTTGAACCAACTTTGGAGAGGCCGTATCAATCGTTTGATCCCGAAGGAATAGAAAAGTTCGATAGGAGATGTATAATTTTATGAGGCTTTTAGCGTTAGAAAAAGAAGTGTGGTATATATAACAGCAAGGCTTATGACTTCAACTTTTTTCAGCGGCTTCTCATAATCATCCTATTGGCGGGTACGATCCCTACGCTTTGGGCGCAGGAATATAAGTACGAGATCGGTGGTATGGCTGGTGGCGCCTTTTATATGGGCGACGCCAACAAGAATACGATATTTAAAGGAATGAATCCGGCGGTGGGAGCCGTGTTCCGGTATAACATCAACTTTCGTTGGGCCTTGAAAGCCAACTTGATGTGGGGACAGGTTTCCGGTAAGACCGAAGGTATGGAGAACGTTTTTCCGAATAATGCCCAAACCTCTTTCAACCGTAGTATCATGGAGTTGGGGGGACAGGCGGAGTTCAACTTTTTCCCGTATAGCGATAAGTTCGACTATGCGGGAGCGAAGCGTTTCTCTCCTTATGTCTTGGTGGGCATTGGGCTGACGGTGGCTCCGGGTGGCGGGAAGACTTTCGCCAGCCCGAATATTCCTTTAGGCGTGGGCATGAAATATAAGATCAAGAACCGCCTTAATTTAGGGTGCGAGTTCTCGTTTCGTAAGTTATTTGGCGATGGCCTAGAGGGAAAGGACATGTTGGACGATCCGTATGGTGTTAAGGGTAGCGCTCTTAAGAATAAAGATTGGTACTCTTTCTTGTTGTTGTCTGTTACATGGGATTTCGGCCCGAGGTGCCGTACTTGTAACAATGCGAAAAAAATATAAGTGAATATTAGTAAGATAAAAAATGTCGTTGATTGAGAAAATAGACAAGAATCGCTTGCCACGGCACGTGGCAATTATTATGGACGGGAACGGACGTTGGGCCAAGGCGAAGGGGAAAGACCGTAGCTTCGGGCATCAGGAAGGCGTTGTTTCGGTCCGTAAGATTATGGATGCGGTCACTCAACTCGGATTGAAATATCTGACGTTGTACACTTTCTCTACCGAGAACTGGAATCGTCCGGAAGAAGAGGTCCAAGCATTGATGAGCTTGTTGGTCTCCGCCATTCACCGGGAGACTCCGGACATGATGAAGAAAAACGTTCGCCTTACCGCCATAGGCGACCTTTCCCGCTTGCGTGAGGATGCTTATAATACATTGCAAGAATGTATCGATACGACTTCGGCGAATACGGGAACCACACTTGTTCTGGCGCTTAGTTATTCTTCCCGGTGGGAGATCACCAGAGCGGCTAGGCAACTCGCCCAAGAGGTCTTGGAACAGAAAATAAACCCCAATGATATAACCGAGGCTATGGTCTCGGACCACTTGACGACCAAAAATATCCCCGATCCCGATCTTTTGATACGGACCGGAGGAGAGAAACGCATCAGTAACTTCTTGCTATGGCAGTTGTCATATGCTGAATTCTTCTTTACGGATGTGTTTTGGCCGGATTTCAGAGAAGAAGAGTTGTATGAGGCTATATTGTATTACCAGCAACGTGAGCGTCGTTTCGGTAAGACAAGTGAGCAATTAATCTTATAAACAATAGCTGTTATATGTACAAAAGAATAGTGCTGTTTTTTATTTTCCTAGGTTTTGCCTGCGGAGCATTTGCCCAGGAAATAGACACTACCCAAGTTGAGGCGCCGGCAGAAGTGCCGGTCATTTCGTACTCGTTGGCCGCGAAGAAATACAAGATCGCGGATATAAAGATTACGGGTATCAAGAATTATGATGATTTTGTGTTGATCGGCTTCTCGGGCTTGTCGGTAGGCGATGAGATTACCGTACCGGGAGAGGAGATCACTACAGCAGTGAAGCGTTTTTGGAAACATGGCTTGTTTTCGGATGTGAAGATCTTGGCGACGAAGATCGAGGGCGACCAGATTTGGCTGGAGATCCAGCTGAAGCAGCGTCCGCGTATCTCGCAAGTCAATTACCACGGGATCAAGAAAGGCGAGCGTGAGGACTTGGAGGCGAAGCTGGGCTTGAAGAAAGGTTTCAGGTGACACCGAACGTTATGGACCGTGCCAAGATCGTGATCCAGAAGTTCTTCGATGGCAAAGGCTTTAAGAACGTGGATGTCGAGATCGAGCAAAAGGACGATCCCGCGAATGAAGGTGAGGTGATCGTCGATATCAATATCGATAAGAATGAAAAGACCAAGATCCATCGTATCTATTTTGAGGGTAACGAAAAACTGACCGCCCGGGAGTTGAAGAAGGCGATGAAGAAGACGAACGAGAAGTTCAGCTTGCCGAACGACTGGAAAACCAGTATCATGGAGATGTTCAGCACGAAGAAGTTCACGACTGAGGAATATGAGAACGATAAGAAAAATATAATCGCTAAATATAACGAGCATGGTTATCGCGACGCCGTATTGTTGTCCGATAGCGTAGCGAACTTTAACGAGAAGAAGGTAGATATCTTCTTGAAAGTGGATGAAGGTGAGAAATACTATTTGAAAGATATTCGCTTCGTGGGTAATACGCAATATTCTACGGACTATTTGATGGCCGTGCTGGGTATGAAACCGGGCGAGGTGTATAATCAAAAGAAATTGAACGAACGTTTGAGTACGGATGAGGATGCCGTTTCGAATGTCTATTTTAATAACGGTTATTTGTTCTTCAACGCCGATCCGGTAGAGGTGGATGTAGCGAATGACTCTATCTCGTTAGAGATCCGTATCCAAGAGGGTCCGCAAGCGACGATCAACCGTATTATCATTAATGGTAATGACCGTCTGTATGAGGATATCGTTCGCCGTGAGTTGCGTACGAAGCCGGGTATGTTGTTCAGCCGCGAGGATTTGATGCGTTCCGTTCGTGAGTTGGCCCAGATGGGACACTTCGACCCGGAAAACATGAATCCGGTGCCGCTGCCTGATCCTGAGAATGGAACCGTGGATATCGAGTATAACTTGGTTTCCAAGGCGAATGACCAGATCGAGTTCTCCGCAGGTTGGGGACAGACGGGTGTGATCGGTAAGTTAAGTTTGAAGTTTACGAACTTCTCTATGAAGAACTTCTTAAACCCGAAAACCTATAAGGGCATCATCCCGCAAGGTGAGGGACAGACATTGACCTTGAGCGGCCAGACGAATGGGCGTTACTACCAGGCTTACAGCATCTCCTTCATGGATCCTTGGTTCGGCGGTAAACGACCGAATACATTGTCTGTCAGCGCTTATTTCTCAAAGCAAACCGATATCAGTAGCAATTACTTGACCAATTCCGGTTATGGTTATGGCTATCCGGGCTATGGCTATGGTTATCCCGGTTATTATGGGGGCGGTTATGGCTATGGTAGCAACTATTACGGCAACTATGGTTACAATAATAGTTATGAGTATGCTTACGACCCGGATAAGTCTATCATGATGTTCGGTTTAGCGGCCGGTTATGGTAAACGCTTGAATTGGCCGGATGACTACTTCCAGTTCATGGCGACGTTGAACTATCAGCTGTATATGATGCATGATTGGGACTATTTCTTGGTTAATAACGGAAATTGCCATAATATCAACTTGGAGTTGATGTTGCAACGTAACTCTATCGATAACCCGTTGTATACTCGTAAGGGTTCACAATTCATGTTGTCTGTAGCTGCTACGCCTCCTTACTCTTTATTCGATGGTAAGGATTATGCGTCGATGTCAAGCTCAGACCCGGATAAGTATAAATTCATCGAGTATCATAAATGGAAATTCAAAGCGAAGATCTTCTCTCCGTTGGCTCCGTTGACCGTGAAACGTACGCCGGTGTTGATGACCCGTGTTGAGTATGGCTTCTTAGGTACTTATAATAAAAATAAGAAGTCTCCGTTCGAGACCTTCTATATGGGTGGTGACGGTATGAGTGGTTACTCCAGTACCTATGCTCAGGAAACGATCGGTTTGAGAGGTTATGAGAATGGTAGTATCGCCGGTAATGGTGGTTACAACTCTTATGGATACGCTTATTCTCGTTTGGCTATGGAGTTGAGATATCCGTTCTTGCTGGAGCCTTCCTCTACGATCTACGGATTGGTATTTGTGGAGGCTGGTAACGCTTGGACTGATTTGAAGAATTTTAATCCGTTTAACTTGAAACGCTCCGCCGGTATCGGTGTCCGTATATTCTTGCCGATGATCGGTTTGATGGGACTCGACTGGGCTTATGGTTTCGACGAGCCGAATTATGGATCTAATGGTAAACGTAGCGGTAGTAACCTGCACTTTATCATCGGACAGGAATTCTAAAATATAGATCGGGTATAGCTTCGTATGTAGAGACGGGGGCGTGTTCCGTATGTAGAGACGGGGCACGCCCCGTCTCTACATTTAAATAAATACTTTTAACGAATATTGGTAGGCTGTAAGTAAACCCTCTGTTATATTTGCAGTCATAAAGTAGAACTATAAATAAAGAGAGTATGAAAAAGATTATCAAATTGAGCTGTCTGATGTTGCTTTGTTCTTTTGCCGGCATGGCACAGAAGTTCGCTTTAATCGACATGGAATATATATTGAAGAATATTCCGGCTTACGAAATGACCAATGAGCAGTTGAGCCAAGTTTCCAAGAAATGGCAAAATGAGGTGGAAGCGATTCAGCAAGAAGCTCAGAATATGTATAAGAATTATCAGAGCGATCTGGTATTCCTCTCCGCCGAGATGAAAACGAAACGTGAGGAAGAGATCGTGAAGAAAGAGCAAGAGGCGCAAGATCTGAAACGTAAATATTTCGGTCCTGAGGGTGAGTTATATAAGAAACGCGAGAGTTTGATGAAACCGATTCAAGACGAGGTGTATAATGCGGTGAAAGAAATCTCGGAAGACAAGGGATATCAAATTGTTTGGGATCGAGCTTCAGCTATGAGCATTATTTTCGCTTCTCCGAAGATCGATATCAGTAATGAAGTGCTGATTAAGTTAGGATATTCAAAATAAATGCTTACATTTGTGCGCTTTATGCATGAAAAGTGTGAAAGCTTGATTAATAACAAAGTAATTATATAGTAAAAATGAAGAAACTTATTGTTTTATTGTTGATGATTCTCCCGTTGGGAGCTATCGCTCAGGAAGTTAAAATTGCGTTTGTAAAAACTCAAGAGGTGTTTATGGCTATGCCGGAGGTATCTGGTATGGAAAAACAAATGGCAGACTTGAATGAGAAATATAGAGTTGAATTGAAGCAAATGCAAGATGAATACCAAAAGAAATATTCAGACTTCGTAGCGCAGCAAGATTCATTGACAGAAAATATCAAGTTGAGAAGAATGCAAGAGATTCAAGATATCCAAGAACGTATGGATAACTTCGTTCAGGTAGCTCAGCAAGACGTACAAAAGAAACAACAGGAATTGTTGCAACCGATCCAACAGAAGTTGCACGAGGCTATCCAGAAGGTAGGCGAGGAGAAGGGATATACGTATATCATCGATCCGGCAGCTTTGCTTTATACGGGTACTAACGCAGTAGACGCAACTCCGTTTGTTCGTACGAAACTCGGTTTGTAATTAGCGAGAAAATTTATTCTATAGAATAAAAGAGGGGTGTTTTCCGAAAGGATTGCACCCTTTGTACTTTATAAAAGAAGGTTTCTGATATGTTTCCACAAACTCCCGGTCCGATCGGTCTTTTTTGATTCAGGTTATGGCGGACTTACGATTTTCGATAAGATTCATCAGTTGATGCCCGGTTATGATTACGTTTATCTGGGCGATAACGCACGTTCTCCTTATGGAACCCGTTCGTTCGAGGTCGTTTATCAATTTACCCGTCAGGCGGTATCGCGTCTGTTTGAGTCGGGTTGCCAATTGGTGATCTTGGCTTGTAATACGGCATCCGCGAAAGCGCTTCGTACGATCCAACAAAAAGACTTGCCTACATGGGATCCCAATCGTCGTGTATTGGGAGTCATCCGTCCTACAGTTGAGTTAGTGGATACGATCAGCCGTACCAAACATATCGGTATCGTAGGTACGAGCGGTACGATTACGTCCAATTCTTATACGATAGAGATCGGCAGGATGTACCCACATATCAAGTGACAGGCGAGGCTTGCCCCATGTGGGTTCCTTTGGTAGAGAATAATGAGTTTAATTCCCCGGGAGCGGATTATTTCGTGAAAAAGCATATCGACCATATATTATCCGTAGATCCGCAAATCGATACGCTTATCTTGGGATGTACTCACTATCCCCTTTTGATGGATAAGATCCGTGCTTTTCTTCCTTCCGGCATCACTCTATTCTCGCAAGGCGAGCATGTAGCGGAGAGTTTGCGAGATTATTTAGGGCGTCACCCGGAAATGGATCGTAAACTCACGAAGGGAGGAAGTTGCCGTTTTCTTACCACGGAGTCGGCAGAGAAGTTTTCTGAGGCGGCCTCTATCTTCATGAATACTCCGGTTTCGGTTTCCCAGATCGAGCTATAACGCCCCTAGGCCCTATGAGGGAGATGTATATGAACGCTATTTATACTTCCCTCCTTCTTTATGAATACTTGAAAGATATCGGATGAATTCATTTGAATATCTAGTATAATTCTACAGATCACGCCGTGAACTCTACAGACCAAGGCTTGATCTATACAAACCAAGGCGTGGTCTGTACGTACCATACCGTGATTTATGAAATAGAATAAGGAGCGAGAATGTATAGGTATAGAAAGAAATAGGTATAATACCTTATCCTATCTTAAATTCTTGCCGGATGTCTGTCTTCTACAGAAAAGTCAGACGTTCCCTTATTGGATGCTCTTTCCGAAAGGAGCCAAGGCTAAAGCTGCCATCTTAAAATGTTGCATGCCGAAAGGGATGCCGATGATCGTGATACATAGCAAAAGGCCGAATCCCAGATGCGTAAGGCAAATCCAAAAGCCTCCGACGAATATCCAGATCACATTCATGATAAGTGACAGGCATCCTCCGGAATTCCCCTCGTCTACGACACGGCTGCCAAAAGGCCATAAAGCCAGTATCGCTAATTTTAAGGTCTGGAGGCCAAAAGGTATACCAATGATCGTTATCATTAGTATTAGGCTGGATATCAGATATTCTACACTTGTTATAATCCCTCCGAAGAGTAACCATATTATATTCCCCAAGAATTTCATACGCTAGTTATTTAAATGGTTGATACTATCTTTCTCATATATAACAGATGCTTTACTAACTGTGGCTACATGAAAGCTATCTATTTCCGCCAAGATTTGCCGCTTAACGAAAGCGAAACTATCCCTATAGGCCGGTTTCACCGGTTCAGAAGGGGGAGCTTCCATTTTTAGCGGATCGATAGGTTGCCCGTTTTTGTGGACACGGAAGTCTAGATGCGGTCCGGTAGAGAGTCCGGTGGAGCCTACATAAGCGATTTCTTGGCCTTGTTGCACATGGCTGCCTACTTGGATTCCTTTGGCGAAGCGGCTTAAGTGCATATAAGTCGTGGTGTATACGGAGTTATGTTTCACTTTCAGGAAATTGCCCCCGCCGTTTTGATATCCCTTGGCGATAACCGTACCAGCTCCGATGCTGCGTACCGGTGTACCGGCCGGTGCCGCGTAATCAACCCCATGATGCGCCCGGTATCGTTTGAGGATCGGGTGGAAACGGGCGTTCGTAAAACGGGATGTGATCCGGAAAAAGTCCAGCGGTGCTTTCAGGAACGCCTTGCGAAGGCTGTTCCCTTCCTCATCAAAGTATTCGAAGATACTGTCTTGGGTGAAAGGAATTGCTACAAACTCTTTGCCTTGATGCGTAAAGATCGCCCCCTCGATAGAGGCGATGCTCAAGGCGGTGGTATCGTCGATGTAAGCCTCATTGTATAGAACCTTGAATGAGTCTCCATCTTTGATATCGAAGAAATCGATTTGCCAAGCGTACACGTCCGATATCTTGATCGCCAGATACGGATCACCTCCGTTGGCCTTGATCACGTTCCATAGGGAAGAGTTTAATACTCCTTCCGTATATTTTTTCTTGAGGGTGATCGGCTTATTAAATTCATAGGCGTTGATCGTATCGCCGGTCAAGTCGATTACGGCATAATCGGTCAGCGACTTGGCGAAGGCGATATATCGGATCGTCTCCAAGGAATCTACCGTGGAAAATGTGTAATAATGCATGCCGGCTCGCAGTTTCGTCGGATCGAGGACATGGGTGGATGCCCTGCTGATACTGTCTGCTTTCAAGGCCGTGAAGCCCAGCCCGGAGAAGATGGAGGCGGGATTATCCCCGTTTTTCATCAAATACTCTTTTACGTCCAAGGAATCGATACAGATGCCGTATTGATACAGATGCTGTGAGCTATCCACCCACTGCGTATCCATGTCTGCGTCTTCCGTGGGCTGTTGGGGCTGTTTGCAGGAGAAACAACTCATCAACATGACTAATACGATACATATAGGTAGTTTCTTGTCCATTTGTCTTCGTTTGTTCATCAAAAATTATTCAACCGGATACAAACTTACGGAAAATAATAGAAATAGCGAAACCTATTTAGCGTAAAGCTTTGTACCTTCGCGGACTCGTAAAAAGGTGTTTAGTAGAAAGCAGATCAATGGACATGTATAGACTATTCCGTGCCCCGAGAGGGCTGAGAGGCAAATTATTTAAATTAACAGGGCCTATCTTTCTGGAAACCTTGCTGATGTTGACTTTAGGCGTGGTGGATACGCTTATGCTGAGCCATCATTCCGATAACGCGGTGGCGGCGGTAGGTGTGGTGAATCAATTGCTGAACATGGTATTCCTGCTGTTCAATATTACCACGACCGGAACTTCCGTCATGTGCGCCCTCTATTTCGGGGCGAAGGATCATAAAAGTTTTATTCAGGTATTAGGGACGTCTTTGCTGTTTAACGCGGGAATCGGTTGCTTGATCAGCTTGATGCTTTTCTTGTTCGGTAGGGAGATGTTGGTCCTGATGGATATCCGTCCGGATCTGATGCCGGACGCTGAGACTTATATGCACATTGTCGGAGGGTTCGGCTTCTTCCAAGCGGTTAGTTTTACGATATCGGCGGTGCTCCGTGCGGCGAACAAGCCGAATTACGCGATGCAGGTGACCTTGCTGATCAATGTATTGAATGTGTTTGGAAATTATGCGTTGATATTTGGCCATTTTGGTTTCCCTGCCCTCGGTGTACAAGGAGCGGCTATCTCTACCTCTGTTTGCCGGGGAGTGGCGATGACACTTTTGTTTATCATGCTGTTCAAGCGGTTGGTGCCTCGTATCCCTTTGGCTTATTTCCGTCCGTTCCCGTTTCAGAAGTTGAGAGACGTGTTGAAGATCGGTTTGCCTTCGGCAGCGGAACAAATCTCGTATGATGCCTCGCAGGTGACGATTGTCTACTTTATCAATATGCTGGGTAATGAGTACTTGACAGCTCGTGTTTATGTGATGAATATCGTGATAATCGGCTATATCTTTTCTTTGTCGATCGCGCAAGCTACTTCTATTTGTACCGGCAATTTGGTGGGCGCGAGAAAGAAGCAAGCCGCTTATTTATTGAGTTGGTATGCTTGGAGGAGGTCGTTGCTGATTACGCTGGTCGCTAGTACCGGGGTTTATCTGCTGGGACGTCCTTTATTGGGGATATTCACGGAGAATCAAGCAATCATAACGATTGCGATGGGAGCCTTGCTGGTAGATGTACTCTTGGAGCAAGGGCGGGCCACGGTACTGCTGTTCTTATTCTGCTTGCGTTCGGTAGGCGACGTCGTGGTCCCGGTAATTATCGAGTTATTCTGTATGTGGTTCTTTGCCGTGTTCTGCGGGTATATGTTCGGTATCGTGTTCGGATTAGGCTTAGCGGGGATGTGGTTCGCTTTTGCTTTGGACGAGTGTTCCAGGGGAGCAGTACTCTGTTTGCGGTGGCGAACGCAGAAGTGGAAAAAGAGGATGTTAATCAAGAATCCTGTTAATATAAGCTAAAACAGGGTGCTCTTGGGAACATTTTGCCTTCTATTTGCGTCTTACTAATTACAATAGATATTTTATAAAAGATTATGATGAAGATGAAAAAGGTATTGTTTTATGCGTTTTTGCTTCCCGCTTTCGTTGGGATGATGTTTTCTTGTTCAGACGTCAAGACAGATGTGAAGAAGTTGGAAGGTAAATGGAATGTGGTAGAAGTGAAAGGTGAGAAAGTCTTGGAAGAAGGCCTGCCACAGATGGACTTCAATATGGCTGAGAAGAAATTACATGGAAATACAGGCTGTAATTTATTCAATACGACGATCACGTTAGATCCGGAAGATGTATCTTCTATTACGATCGCTCCGGGCGCTACGACTATGATGGCTTGTCCGAATATGGATTTGGAGACGAGCGTGCTTCAATCGATGGATCAGGTTCGTTCCGTGAAGGCCGGAAAAGATGAGAATGAGATGTTGTTGGTAGACCAAGATGGTAATGTATTATTAGTATTGAGAGAAATTAATGCGAAAAGGTCTTTTTTATATTTGCCTGCTTTTGGTAGGCGTCGGTTTGTTCGCCGGCTGTAAATCCAAGAAAGCGGTGGTAGCTTCTTTCTCGGATCTGGATGGTGAATGGGGTGTCGTGGAGATGAACGGTAAGACGTTGAATCCCGAGGAGACTCATCAGGTTTTGGTGTTCGACGTGGCTCGTCAAGGGCTTTCAGGAAATGCCGGTTGCAATCGGTTGATGGGGAAGATCGAATATAATGATGCTTATAAAAATATCATTAAGTTCCCACAGGTAGCGACTACCCGAATGGCTTGCCCGGATATGAGCGGCGAACGTGAGTTGCTGGAAGCGCTTAATAAGGTGGTGCGCTTTGAGGCACAGGGTGAGGCGGCTCCTGTTACGGAAATCGCTTTGTTCGGGACCAATAATGATAAGTTGTTGGTGATCAAAAAGCAAAAATAAAATCACCCAGTTGTAGAGACGGGGCACGCCCCGTCTCTACAACTGGGTATTAATATTTGAAACTATAACGGAATCCTGCCTTAAACCAAATACCCGGTTGGGGGATATTTCCCAGATCATAATAAGTGGAATTGAGCAGATTATTTAATTCCGCATATAGATTTAACCGCTGATATTCCCAATTTACTTTCATATCTACTAAGCAATAAGGAGCGTAAGGTTCCTCATAAGCCGGCTTAAGATTCTCGTATTTAGTATAACTACCTGCCCGGTCTTGCCAACGGACATACCAAGTGGCCGAAAAACCTTTCCAGATAGAATGGCTTAATTGAGCCGTGAACTTGTGCTTCAGATAATCTAACGCATAATTCGATATATACCCCTCACTATCCTTGTCTTGATGGATAAACGCATATCCCAGTTCTATTTTCCGGATAAAGAACCGTTCGTTACCCAGTTCCCTCGGTAATAAACTCAGGTTAGTCTCGAAACCAAGGTTATCGACTTTTGTCAGATTTCGGCTTTCCCAGATATCTTCCGGTTTCTCTTTCACCCAATCGATCATGTTCTTGCCTTTTCGGTAAAAGCCGGCTATATGAGCCCGGAGGAAGTAAGTGTTGTATTTCAGTCCGACCTCGAAAGCCTCGCTTTCTTCCGGTTTTAGGTCAGGATTTCCTTTATTCGTCTTACCCTCATAATAAAGATCGGTGAAAGTCGGCATACGCAATGCCCGGTTCCAGCTCCCATACAGACGGAAATTGTCCCCGATACGGTAACTGGCATCTATTCCCGGATAGAAATGAATCCCTTCGTTTAAGGCCGAATTATAGTTTGCCAAGACCCCGACTGACAACGTGAAGCGGCGTAATAATACGTTATGCTCAAGAAAGTAGCTGATATTACTTCGGTTATCGCTTTTTAGATATTGCCCTTCTTTCTCGAAAGGAACATCCTGCGGTTCCTTCATCGGCTTGCCTAATACATTACTCTTTACTCCCTCGTTTCGGAATTCCACGCCCATACTGGTTCTTCCTAGTTTCCACTGTGTCGTGGCGTTGAGGTTGGCTCCGAATACTTCCGTCTCATGGTAATTATGCCCGGTATACCAATCGGCGGGATCGCTACGGAACAACTCGTACCGGTCGAAATGTCGGCTCCAGTATACCTTGGGGGTGAACTTGATTTTGCCATGTGTTTCTCCTCCGGCGGAGAGGAAAAAGCGGCGAGTCTTGTCGTATTGGTTGGGATAGGAAGCGGAGTAGAAGCTATTCGCTCCATAACCTTTGTCGTTGTATCCGGCTTGGAATTGGAAATCGGCCTCCTCGCTTTTAAGTTCCGATTGCCAAAAAAGATTTAATTGTTTGAAGTCTGTATTGTCTATATACCCTCCGGACGAGGCATACCCTGCGGAAAGGCGCTGTCCGAAATGAGTGGTCGCGTGATTGATGGCAGCTTCCAGTTTCCAGAGCTTATGCATTCCAGCGTAATTGTCGGTCGAGATCCTGTTCTCTTTTCCTGTTTTCGTGATGATATTGATCGCTCCGGCGAAAGCGCTGGCCCCGAATATACGGGAAGAAGGGCCGGATACCACCTCGATGCGCTCTATGTCCGAGAGATTCACCGGGAGGTCAAAACTATAATGGCCAGTTTGTGGGTTGGAGAGGTTGACCCCGTTTAAGAGAACCGCTATTTGGTCGAACGTCCCTCCCCGGATGGAGATATCGGCTTGGGTGCCTCCTTCTCCTCGTTGCCGGACGTCTATTCCCGCGGCATATTCTAAAAGATCTTGGATACTGGTGACAGGCGCCGCCGCGATCTCACGGGCGGGAATGACTGTCACGATCTTGGTCGCTTGGTTCCGTGCGATAGGCGCACGGGAGGCGGTAACTTCTACCTCTTCCAGCTCTACGGAAGCTTCCTCGCCGGTCCGGTTAGGCTCGATTGCCTTTTGGGCTTGCGCCGTGTCGGGCAGGGCGAATAGTAGCGTACTTGCTGTTACGACTCCAATGTTAATGACTTTGTGCATACTCCGGAACGCGGCGTAACGTTTCCGGTCGAATCGGCGGAAACGTACGGCGACTTGGGTATGCGATTCCCAATAATTCATTCGTTCTTATTTTTTATTTTGAGTAGGATAGTCCGGATAAAGTAAATACTTTTTACGCATGGCCTTGTATTGATCCAGCTCGGGTTTCCAACTTTCCCGGATCTCTTTCTCGGATAAGCCCCTTACGATCTGGTAGCGGAGCTGCTTCGTGCCTGCCAATAAATCGAACCAGTTCGGACGGGAGAAGAAAAAGGCTTGATCCTTTCCCGCTTTATTGTAGAAGTCGAGGAAGAATCGCAAGGTTAATCCTCCTTCGAACGGATATTCCCGCAGATCGATGCCGTAACATACTTTATCCTTTTGCAAGGGATTGGTATCGAATCCGGGCAAGGAGGTCGGGGTAAAAGTGAAATTCCCGTATTTAGGATCCGGGAAACCTAGTACTTGAAACGGATAATAGGTTCCCCTTCCCACGCTAACGTTCGTAGCCTCAAAAAAAGCAAAGCGACGGATACAGGCGGATAGACTGGTCATTCGGGAGGTTCGGAGAGGGCTTGACCGGCAACCAATAGGGATCTCCGTGTTTCCAATTCTCCATCTTTACGATCTTTAACCGGCAGGTATCGGGCGTACTTTTCAGCCAGCCTTCCTTATTGATCATCCATGCCAATTCCCCTACGGTTAAGCCGTGCAAGATCGGGAGCGGATCGACACCTACGAAAGACTCAAATCCCTTTTGGCGGATCGGCCCGTCTACAAAGTCATTTGGGTTCGGGCGGTCCAACACGATAAACTCTTTGTTGTTTTCGGCGCAGGCTTCCATCACGTAATGCATCGTGCTGATATAGGTGTAGAAACGGGCGCCTACATCTTGTATATCGAAAACAATCACGTCGAGGTCGCCCAGTTGCTCGGCGGACGGTTTCTTATTTTTTCCATAAATAGAGATGATGGGGATGCCTGTTTTCAAGTCCCGGCTATCTTTTATCTCCTCTCCGGCATCACCGGTTCCCCGGAATCCATGTTCCGGAGCGAACACCTTCTTAACGTCTATGCCTTCCGCTACTAGCGCATCTAATAAATGAATCTGCCGCTTTTCCAAAATGGAAGTCTGGTTGACCACTAATCCGACCCGCTTATCCTTAAGCAAACGGGTGACGACATCCATCCGCTCGGCACCTAGCTTTAACGGGGCGTTTTGTGAATAGACCGTTGGCGTCAGGCTAAAAAGTATGACTAGAAATATAAAGATCTGTTTCATTACATATATAATAACTGTATACTAACCGCAAAAGTACGAAATGTTTTTCACAGAAAGTTTATACTTTTGAGGCGAATAACAGACAATACTAAGAATCTATGAATGTAAAAACACTTTTTTATGCGGTAGCCTTCTTGAGTTTATCATGGGTGCCTTTTACCTATGCGCAAGATGTCCTACCGGAATATACGCAAGCACGCCGTTTCGCCCCGTCGAATGCGGAACAGCTACTTTTCTCTTATACCCTTACCCCCAATTATTTTAATAATAGTGACAAGTTCTGGTATGAGTATAAGACGAGTGAGGGGACAAACTGGTATCTGGTGGACCCCAATTCGAGAAATAAACGATTATTATTCGATCGGGATGAGTTGGCGGCACAGATAAGCGAGATCGTGAGAGAGCCTTTTACCGGACAACAACTTCCTATCGGAGATTTACGCTTAAAGGAAGATGATCGCACGTTTACTTTCTCGATAAAGGGTACGAACGGGAACTATTTTTTCTCGTATGATTATCCGTCCTCCCGGTTGACTCGGATTACGAAAGACGAGATTCCTGCTAAAATCCGTTGGGCGAATATATCGCCGGATAAAAAGCGGGTCGTCTTTGCGAAAGATTTGAACCTGTATGTCATGAGTTATGAGGATTATGAGAAGGCCGTGAAGGACCCGGAGGATAAGACGATATCCGAGATCGCCTTGACTACGGATGGCGAAAAAGATTTTGGCTTTGGTATGCCCCGGACCTTCTTGAATACCGATACTTTATGTGACCATAAGCGGAAATATGTAATGGGGAACTGGTCTCCCGATGGTCGTTATTTCGCCGCGACTTTGTCGTCAACGTGTGGTGCAAGATTTATGGGTGATTAACTCGATCGCCAAACCTCGTCCTACACTTGAGACCTATAAATATCAGATGCCGGGAGAGGCGGGTTCTCCAATCGTTCATTTATATCTCTTTGATTTGGAAAATACCGGGAAGCGGAAAGAAATCCGGGTGGATTGTTTTAAAGATCAAACAATCAATCTAGCCTCCAAGCCGGATAAGGAGCGTACGGGACTCACTCGGAACTCGATCTGGTTGGGAGATAACCAGACCTTCTATTTGACCCGTGTCAGCCGGGATATGAAACGGGTGGATATCTGTTCGTATACGATCGGGGAGGATTCGGTAAAAGCGATCATTGAGGAACGTCTAAATACTTCTATGGAAACCCGCCCGCTAGCGATGACCGATAATGGCAAGGAATTGATCCATTGGAGCGAACGGGATGGTTGGGCGCATCTGTATCTATATGATGCGCAAGGAAATTTGAAAAACGTATCACCAAAGGGCCTTGGCATGTGGACGCCATCGTAGACGTGGACAGTAAGAATCGTGTCGTTTACTTCAAGGCGAATGCCCGGGAAAAGGGAGATACGACTCCTTATTACGAGCATTTGTATCGGGTGAATCTGGATGGTTCGGGCTTAAAGCTGATTACTCCGGGCGATTATTTCCACCTGGTCTCTATGGATAAATCCATGCGATATATCGTGGATAACTATTCTCGTGTCAATACGATCCCGGCTACGGCATTGTATGATAACCAAGGTAATCGATTGATGACCTTGGAGGAGAGTGACTTCTCCCAATTATTCATGGCAGGTTATAAATTCCCTGAGCCTTTTTTCGGTAAAGGCGGCCGATGGGGTGACCGATTTGTATGGTGTCATGTATAAGCCTTTTGATTTTGATTCCACGAAAGTATATCCGGTCATTAACTATGTATACCCCGGACCGCAACAGGAGGGAACTTTCTTTCGCTACATTCCGTTGAATCCTCGTACGGATCGTTTGGCGCAAGCCGGATTTGTCGTGGTTTGCATGGGACACAGGGGAGGGCATCCCAGTCGCTCCAAGTGGTATCATAATTATGGATATGGAAATTTGCGTGATTATCCGATGGCGGATCATAAAGTGGCTATCGAGCAGTTGTGCGCTCGTTATAAATTCATGGATATCAACCGGGTCGGCATACACGGACACTCCGGTGGCGGTTTCATGTCTACAGCGGCTATGCTGCTTTATCCGGATTTCTTTAAGGTGGCGGTATCTTGTGCCGGCAATCATGACAATAACATTTATAACCGGTGGTAGGGAGAGAAACATCATGGGGTAAAGGAGATCACGGATGATATGGGAAATATCTCGTTCGATATTCGCATCCCGACCAATCAGGAATTGGCGAGGAACTTGAAAGGCCATCTGTTATTGATCCATGGCGATATCGATAATAATGTGCATCCGGCGAATACCATTGTTGTCGTGGACGAGTTGATCAAGGCGGGCAAACGCTTTGATATGTTGATCGTACCGGGAAAACGTCATCATTTTGATGACTATAATGAGTATTATTACTGGCGGATGGTCGATTACTTCTCTGAGTATTTGAGAGGCGAACGGGAAACAGGTGCGGATATAAAAGATTTGAAGCTGGGCAATTGGTTTCAGGGATATCAGTGATGAGAAGTAGTACTGACTTTGCCAAGTAATACATACTAACATCGCTAACGCAGTATATATTACTTGGCCAATGCAGTATATCTTCTGCGAACTCATCCATATGTGAGAGAGATTGTTTATTTTTGTCTCGCAAAAAAATAAATAGGATGAAACCTCTTGATATAATAAAGAAATATTATCCGGAAAGTTCGGATGCCTACCGGATTTTGGTGACTCATAGCCGTAGCGTGGCGGATAAGGCATTAGCATTGGCCCGTTTGCATCCGGAGATGAATCTGGATCTGACTTTTATTGAGGAAGCGACGATGTTGCATGACATAGGGATCTTTTGTGTAACGCACCGGATATCGATTGCTATGGGGAGGCCGATTATATTTGTCATGGCTATCTGGGAGCCGATTTAATGCGGAAAGAGGGGTATCCTCGCCACGCCTTAGTTTGCGAGAGGCATACGGGGACGGGGCTTTCGCTTGCCATGATCGAGGAACGGAACCTGCCTGTTCCACATCGGGATATGCGTCCCGTGTCATTGGAAGAACAATTGATCTGTTTCGCTGATAAATTCTTTAGCAAGACTAAATTGACGAAAGAGAAACCGGCTGATAAGATAAAACAGAGCTTATCCAAGTATGGAAATGAGACAGTTGAGCAGTTTGAACACTGGTGTAAACTCTTTTTAGGGGAATAAAAGCATAAGGGCTCGTTTATTTATTATACATTTGCACGCTGTAACACACTGCAAAGAACGAAGTAATGTTTTTGATATATAGAGTCCTAATCATTCTATTCGTTTTCCTCTTGGGAGGCTTGGGCGTGCAAGCGCAGGAGATTGTCGCTCCTGCCGATAGCTTGGCGCAGACTGATTCTCTCTTGGTGGCTCCTACGGATAGTACTACGTTAGCGGAAGATTCGATTCCTAAGAAGCAGACCGGGCTGGATGCTCCGGTCAGTTATCAAGCGACCGATTCTATCGTGATGACAGCTGGCAACTGGGCATATCTTTACGGGGAAGGCGATGTCAAATACCAGAATATCGAGCTGCAATCCGAATTGATTGAGATGAATATGGATAGTAGCATCGTGTTCGCTAAGTTTGGACTCGACTCTATCGGGCAGGAGTTTGGCTATCCGTTGTTTAAGGAGGGCGACCAGCAATATGAGTCGAAGACGATGCGGTATAATTTCGGTACCAAGAAAGGATATATCACGGACGTGATTACCCAGCAGGGCGAAGGGTATGTTACCGCCGGGCGAACGAAAAAGATGGAAGGGGATATCTTGAACATGGTGGGTGGTAAGTATACGACCTGCGACGAGCATGAGCATCCTCACTTTTACATCCAGATGACGAAAGCGAAGGTGCGCCCGAAAAAAAGAATATCGTAACGGGTCCGGTCTATCTGGTCTTGGAGGACGTGCCGTTGTATCCGATCGGGTTACCTTTCTGTTTCTTCCCGTTCTCGAGTACATATTCATCCGGTATTATTATGCCGACTTTCGGAGACGAGTCTACCAGAGGTTTCTTCTTGCGTGACGGTGGATATTATTTCGCCTTGAGCGATTATATGGACTTGGCTTTATTGGGAGAGATTTATACGAAAGGATCTTGGGGATTGTCGGCTAAGTCGGCTTACCGTAAACGTTATAAATTCTCGGGCAGTTTTAATGCTTCTTATTTGGTGACGAAATTGGGCGATAAGGGATTGCCCGACTATAATTTATCCAAGGACTTCAAGGTTAACTGGACGCATACGCAAGACCCTAAGGCGAATCCTTATCTGTCTTTTTCGGCGAGCGTAAACTTCTCGACCTCTTCGTATGACCGCAATAATCAGAACAGTTTATATCCGAACGCAAGCGGGTATGCCGACGTGAACCAGAATACGAAGAGTTCATCCATCAACATAACGAAACGTTTCCCGAATAACCCGTTCACGATCTCCGGTACGATGAGTATAAACCAGACGACCCGTGATTCTTCTATCGCCGTAACCTTGCCTAGCATGACGGTTACGATGAGCCGTATCTTCCCTTTCAAGCGGAAGCATCCGGTCGGGAAGGAGCGTTGGTACGAGAAGATCTCCATGAGTTATTCCGGTACGTTCAGTAATAGTATCACGACAAAGGAAAACTTATTATTCAAATCGAATTTGATCAAAGATTGGCAGAATGCTATGCAGCACTCGATTCCGGTAAGCGCTACATTCTCCGTGCTCAAGTACTTGAATATTTCTCCCTCTTTCAATTATAAGGAACGTTGGTACACCAGCAAGATCGAACAGGAATATGATACGCAGAAACAGGCTTTGGTAGCCCGCGACACTACGTATGGTTTTTATCGTATTTACGATTTTAACGCTTCTATCTCTGCGTCTACGACCTTGTATGGTTTTTATAAACCGTTGCCATTCTTGGGTAATAAGGTTGAGATGATCCGTCACCGCTTCGAGCCGTCTATTACGGTAAGCGCCCAGCCGGACTTCGCTTCTTCTCGTTTTGGTTTTTATGAGACTTATGTATATCAAGACGCGAATGGTGAGGATCGTGAATATACGTATTCTCCGTTTGCTCATAATATGTATGGCGTTCCGGAAACGGGAAAACAAGGAAATATCAGTTTTGACGTAAATAACAATATCGAGATGAAGGTGCGTTCGGATAAGGACTCTACTGGATTCAAGAAAATTAGTCTGATCGATAAGCTGTCGTTAGGCATGAGTTATAATATGGCGGCGGATTCATTTAAGTGGAGTGACTTGAGTGTCGGTTTACGTTTGAAATTATCCAAGAGTTATACGTTGAACTTGAATGGTCAGTTCGATACCTATACGTACGATGAGAATGGGCATCGTGTCGATATTCCCCGTTGGAAAGCAGGCAAGGGTATTGGCCGTTTGAGAGGGACTAGCACCAGTTTTTCTTATACATTTAATAATGATACGTTTAAGAAGTTGTTTGGAGGAGGTGATAGTTCATCGGATAAATCTGGGAATCAATCGGCTTCTACGGATCCGAATGCAGATCCGGATGGCTTGAACCCGGATGGAGAAGGAGAGGGCGAGAATAAGGAAAGTGGTGGCCGTCTGTTGGGCAAAAAAGAAAGAGACCGGTGAGACAGATGCCGATGGCTATTTAATTTCCAAGATTCCTTGGAGCCTCTCGTTTAGTTATGGTTTGAGTTTGCGGTATGGTGATTTTAATCGTTCTAAACTGGAGTATGATTACGCCTTGACTCACTCTTTGAGCTTTAACGGAAATATCCAGCCGACAAAGAACTGGCGTTTTAACTTTAACGCTACTTATGATTTTGACGCTAAGAAGATCTCTTATATGACTTGTAACGTAACTCGTAACTTGCACTGCTGGCAAATGACGGCTAGTTTCGTTCCGGTTGGTCCTTATAAATCCTATACATTCAGTATCGCTGTAAGCTCTGCTTTATTGAAAGATTTGAAGTATGATAAGAGAAGTAATTATAGGGATGGACAGCAGTGGTATTAAGAACCGAAAATTGAGAATTGAAAATTATTGGATTGTATAGCTAATTTTCAATTCTCAATGATCTTACCATTCGATGGGAGTTTGCCCAGTTGCGATTAAATAATCATTGGCTTTGCTGAAATGCTTGTTTCCGAAGAATCCCCGGTAAGCGGAAAGTGGGGACGGATGGGCTGATTTAAGAACCAGGTTACGGGATGAATCGATGAAAGCACCTTTCTTTTTTGTGCGTAGGAACCCCATAATATGTAAACGATATGGCTTCTTTCAGCCGCCAGACGATGAATAACAGCATCGGTAAAGGTCTCCCAACCTCTATTTTGATGGGAACCGGCTTGATGCGCTCGTACTGTGAGCGTGGCGTTTAGCAGTAATACGCCTTGATCTGCCCAACGAATCAAGTTGCCGGTTGTTGGAACCGGATGCCCTAAATCATCTTGTATTTCTTTGAATATATTGATGAGGGAAGGGGGAAAGGTACCCCATCCTGCACGGAGAAACAAAGTCCGTGCGCCTGTCCCGGCTCGTGATAAGGATCTTGGCCGAGGATAACGACCTTCACTTTATCGAACGGGCAGTGCTCAAAAGCATTGAACATATAAGGACCGGGAGGATAAACAGTACCTTGGCGGTATTCTTGTTTAACGAAATCGGTCAATTGCTTGAAATAATCTTTTTTCAAACTCGTCGGCTAACCGTTTTTTCCAGCTTTCTTCAATCTTTACGTCCATAATATAATAGTTGGCTGTTAACTAAATAAGCATCATTCCAGCTGCACGTGCTTCCTTGCGCATCTCCTCCGGCCAGATACTTGCCTGTATCTCTCCGATATGGGCCTTACGAAGATAGAACATACACAACCGGCTTTGTCCGATACCACCGCCGATACTTTGCGGAAGTTCACCGCTCAAGAGGCGTTTGTGGAAATAGAGTTCTTTTTTTCTCCCCGGCTTTGCAAATATCCAACTGGCGTAGCAAGGCTTCCTTATTGACGCGGATACCCATAGAGGATAGTTCCATAGAACGGTTTAGTACATCATCCCAAACCAATAAATCCCCGTTCAATCCGGTTTGTCCGTTCTCGGCGATCGTAGACCAATCATCGTAGTCCGGAGCACGTCCGTCATGCTTCTCTCCATTGCTTAGCGAGCATCCGATACCGATAATGAATACGGCCCCGTATTCCTTGGTAATAGCGTCTTCCCGCTCTTTCGGTGTAAAGGTAGGATATTTTTGTAACAAATCCTCTGAATGGATGAAATGAATCTGTTGGGGGAGCGTCGGGCGGATTTGAGGAAACATCTCGTAAACTAAATATTCGGTACGGACCATAGCGGCATATATGCGACGGACGATTTCCTTGAGGAAATCGATCTTACGTTCGCTTTCGCTCATTACACGTTCCCAGTCCCATTGATCCACGTATAAAGAGTGTAAATTACCTAGCTCCTCGTCTGAGCGGATGGCGTTCATGTCGGTGTAAATACCGTAACCTTCTTCAATGTGGTAATCGGCGAGTGTCAGTCGTTTCCATTTGGCGAGTGAATGTACGATTTCTGCTTTAGAGTCGTTTAAATCCTTGATAGGAAAAGTGACGGCTCGCTCGGTCCCGTTAAGATCATCATTGATACCCATGCCCTTAAGTACGAATAAAGGTGCGGTTACGCGTCTTAGGCGCAGCTCGGATGAGAGGTTTTGCTGGAAAAAGTCCTTGATCTTCTTGATTCCCATTTCAGTCTGGGATAAGTTAAGTAAGGCTTTATACCCTGCGGGTTTAATAAGATAGCTCATATACTTGTTGTACTTTGTGTTTGTGAAATATGTGCGGCAAAGATAATGATTAATGGCAAAATAACAAGAATGTGATCGCTTTTATTTGCAAAATGGCAGAATAAGCAGAATACTTATATGCAAAATATCAAAAAATAAAATATTTCTCTCCTGTATTTGCTAAACTAAGATATTATATGTACTTTTGCGCAGTCTTTGGCTCGGTAGCTTAGTTGAATAGAGCGTCAGATTCCGGTTCTGAAGGTCGTGGGTTTGAGTCCCACCCGGGTCACAAGAAATCCTTGGTAATCATTAGATTTCCAAGGATTTTTTGTTTATGTGATTTTAAGGAAAACTATAACCGCATGTGTAAAATAGGATATTCTTTACCTTCTCCGTCCAAATCAGACCTTTTGTATGTGTTAAAGCCTATATGTTTATAAAAACCGACAGCTTGATTATTTTGCTCATTCACATCGACTTTTGTTACTTGCAAATTATCTATGGCATAAGTGATTAATTTTTTTTCCTATTCCTATACCTCGATAATTATTGTCAATGAATAACATTTCAAGATTTCCTTTTGCGATTCCCATAAATCCTACTAAGATTCCCTCTTGTTCAAATCCGAATAGAGTGACATGTTGAAAATATACTGGAAGTTGTTCCTTATAGTATAGAAAATCTTCCTCTTTAAGAAAATCATGTGTATTTAATACTGAACTTTCCCAGATTTCCATCAAACGTGGATGATCTGTAACTTTAATTTTTTTAATCATAATTGTAATTACTATTTAAAGCTACAAAGTTCGGAACTTTTACATTTAAAGCACTGAATCTAAGTTAAAAAATACGTTTACGGATTCTGCTTAGTGCTTGTGGTGTGATACCCAAATAAGAAGCTATATCTTTTAGCGGTATATAGTTTAGTGTAATGCCATATTCTTCAATCATCTGTAGATAATACTGTTCAGGGAATATTTAATCAAGTCGATATTTCTTTTCAAGAGTTTATTCAGCAATATAGCATTCAAATCTTCAAATACAGTTTTTACCTTAGGTATAGCGGTGTATAGTTCATTTTCTTGTTTCTTGTCTATTCGGTAAATAACGCTATCTACAATTGTTTGCACATTAAACGCAGACTTTGTTTGTAATGTAAAAGATATGTTCGACATTGAGAACGTACCCTCTTTACAAAACCAAAAGATTTGTTCTTCTCCTTTATGATTTAATAGCCAACAACGTAATATTCCATCAAAAACGAAATAACTATACCTCTCTATTTCTCCTTCCTTGACCAAAAATGTACCTTTACTAATCAATATTCGTTCAAAATATTGGTCAAATAACTTAGATTCCTTCAAATTGAAAGTACTGGTGCTATAATTAAATCCTTTAAGTAGTTTTTCTAAAAGCATAGTCTAAATGTAATAATTCGTAATATACTTACTCATTTGATATATTCACTGTTACTCCTGTTCTCCTTAATTTAATTTCTCATATTCAGTGAAATATATTTTCGACTACAAACTTACGAAAAAACCGAAAGTTTTTATGTACGTTTATGATGGAGTTATTTAAGTAATGAAAGAACACGGAAAACAAAGGTAATTAGCATGTTGTTAAATTGTTATTCTTTTGAAGATGTATTATTTCAAGTCGTTGTATTATAATAAGGTAAATAGTGTTATGATAGTAGTGGCAAACGTTTTGCAAGGCGAAAGATAAGCCGCTTGTCAATTTCCGGAGCTTTTGCTGAACTAACCTTACTTCGTTTTTGTTTTATTACCAGAAAGATGAATTGATAAGATAAAAAATAGGGGAATTATGTCAGCATTTTACAAATTTCTTTTTCCAATGAAGCCGGATGGTACAGCTATATCGTTACTGTTGTTGGCGCTTCGTTTGTTATTTGGAGGTCTATTGCTTTCGCATGGGATACAGAAGTGGACGAATTTTGAGAGCATGTCCGCCGCATTTCCGGACCCACTGGGAGTTGGACATTCGGTTTCTCTAGGCTTGGCCATTTTGGGGAGCTTTTTTGTTCGATTGGCTTTATTCTCGGTGCGCTCTATCGGTTGGCAATGATCCCGATGATTTTTACTATGGGAGTGGCTTTCTTCGTGATTCACGGGAATGATCCGTTTTCTTTGAAAGAGTTGGCGTTCGTTTACTTGGTCATTTTTATCTTGATGTATATAGCAGGACCTGGTAAGTTCTCGTTAGATCGTCTGATCGCTGTCCTCTTGTCGCAGAAGAGATAGGGAATTGTAGGGAAGTTAACTTGCTTTGGAAAAGTTTCTGGAACCTCGGGTAAACTCTCTGGTTCCTAAAAAAAAAAGACTGTCTGGAAACCAAACAATCTTTTCTATTGTGGGCGTTGACGGATTCGAACCGCCGACCCTCTGCTTGTAAGGCAGATGCTCTGAACCAGCTGAGCTAAACGCCCGAAATTCTTTCGGTGAAAATAATAAATTTAAAAGTGGGCGTTGACGGATTCGAACCGCCGACCCTCTGCTTGTAAGGCAGATGCTCTGAACCAGCTGAGCTAAACGCCCGAAAATCTTTCGGTGAAATAATAAATTTAAAGGTGGGCGTTGACGGTTCGAACCGCCGACCCTCTGCTTGTAAGGCAGATGCTCTGAACCAGCTGAGCTAAACGCCCTTTAAACTTATTTTTTCGTTCGCTTTATCTCTCTAAAGCGCTGCAAAGATACGGCTTTTTTTATTACCACCAAACTTTTTGACGAAAAAATGTGGATGAATATGAATTTTGTTTGGATGTGGCTACGTAAGTGTCTGATGGTCCTAAAAACGGGGCATTTAGTTAAAAATAACGATTGCTTACCTTATTATTCAATGGAAAAGACTTAACTTTGCGACTCTATATTAATAATGTATATGGTATTATCGACACTGACTGCTATTTCGCCCGTGGATGGGCGATACAGGAATAAGGCTGAGAATCTGGCGGCTTATTTTTCAGAATACGCACTTATCAAGTATAGGGTGCGAGTTGAGATCGAGTATTTTATTACTCTATCTGAGTTTCTTCCGCAATTAAGCGAGTTAAATGCGGCGGAAGTAAAAAAGGGGCTCCGGAAAATTTATCAGGAGTTTACGGAGGAGGACGCTTTACGAGTGAAGGAGATCGAGAGCGTGACAAACCACGATGTGAAAGCGGTGGAGTACTTTATTAAGGAAAAAACAAATCATTTCCTTGCGGAGAAATACCACGAGTTTATTCATTTTGGATTGACTTCTCAGGATATTAATAACACATCTGTGCCTTTATCGATCAAGGACGCTTTGCAAGAGGTGTATTATCCGGGTTTGGAAGAGGTGATCGGCGCCTTGAAAAAATACGCCGAGGAATGGATGGATATCCCGATGTTGGCTAAGACACATGGGCAACCGGCATCTCCGACTCGTTTGGGTAAGGAGGTGATGGTCTTTGTTTACCGTTTGGAGCAACAGTTGGCATTGTTAAAGGCCGTTCCTATCTCCGCTAAATTCGGTGGGGCTACAGGAAACTTCAATGCGCATCATGTAGCGTATCCGGAATATGATTGGAGGGCATTCGGTAACAAGTTCGTTAGTGAGGTGTTAGGCTTGAAGCGTGAGGAGTGGACTACCCAGATCTCTAATTATGATAATCTGGCAGCGATCTTCGATGGCTTGAAGCGTATCAATACGATCTTGATCGACTTGAATCGTGACTTCTGGCAATATATCTCCATGGAGTATTTCAAGCAAAAGATCAAGGCGGGTGAGATCGGTTCGTCTGCTATGCCACATAAGGTGAACCCGATTGATTTCGAGAACGCTGAGGGTAATCTAGGGATCGCTAACGCTATTTTAGAGCATTTGGCTACGAAATTGCCGGTATCTCGTTTACAAAGAGACTTGACGGATTCTACCGTGTTGAGAGAAACGTAGGCGTGCCTTTGGCACATATAGAAATTGCCTTCAAGAGCTTAACAAAAGGCTTGGGTAAATTGTTATTGAACGAGAACGCCCTAAGTAGGGATTTGAATAATTGCTGGGCTGTGGTAGCCGAGGGTATCCAGACGGTCTTACGCCGTGAGGGTTATCCGAAGCCTTACGAGGCATTAAAAGCTTTGACACGTACGAACCAGACTGTTACGGAGCAATCTATCAAGGAGTTTATCGAAACCTTGAATGTTAGCGACCGGATTAAAGATGAATTAAGGGCTATAACGCCTCATAATTATACAGGAATTTAGTGATAATACAGGTAGCCGTGAGGCTACCAAGTTTTAACCATTGTTTAATTTATAACAAATGAGTACAGAAGAAAGAGATGAATCTCAACCGCGTCCAAAAAAAGTGATACCAAGTATCAGACGGGAAAACACAGACCAAGAAGGTGAAAGAAGACCTTACAATCAGGGTTATAATAAACCTGAGGGTAGCTATGAACGTAGACCGTATCGGTCTTATGGAGAAAATAACCGTCCTTCATACGGGGATCGTCCGAGCCGTCCGCGTTCTTACGATAATAACCGTGAAGGCGGGTATGGCAACAACCGTGAGGGGGGCTATGGTAATAGTCGTCCATCTTATGGCAACAATCGCGATGGTGGGTATGGAAATAATCGCCCGTCTTATGGCAACAACCGTGAAGGTGGCTACAACAGCGGCCGCTCGTCTTATGGAAATAACCGCCCGTCATATGGGAATGGAGGAGGGCAATACAATCGTCCGTCTCGTCCTAATTATGATGGACCGGCAAAGGCTTATTCCGCTAGTCCTTCCGGAGAGGGAATGTCTGCGGATGGTATGAAGAAAAGAAGACCTAGAGTAGGTGATACCCGGGTTGATTACAATGATTCACGTTCAAGCGGCGGGGACGGTTACGCACCCAGACGTTCGTATGGTAACGATAACTCTTATGGCGGTAATCGTCAAGGGGGTGGTGGATATGGAAATAATCGCCGTCCTTCTTACAATAATAATCGCCGTTCCGGTGGAGGAGGTGGTTTCCAAAGACAGCAGGGTTACAACATGCGTCCGAAACAGATCAAGTATAAGGAAGTCTTGGCGGATCCGAACGAACCGATTCGTTTGAACAAATTCTTATCTAACGCTGGTGTTTGCTCTCGTCGTGAGGCGGATGAGTTTATCCAGAAAGGGGCTGTTAAGGTTAATGATGTCGTGGTAACGGAATTGGGTACTAAGATTACTCGTCAAGATGTTGTTACATTTAACGAGAAGCCGGTTCAGATCGAGAGCAAGGTGTATATAGTATTGAACAAGCCGAAGAATTGCGTAACGACTTCTGATGATCCTCAAGAACGCTTGACAGTAATGGATTTGGTGAAGAACGCTTGCCAAGAACGTATTTATCCGGTAGGCCGTTTGGACCGCAATACGACAGGTGTCTTGTTATTGACGAACGGTGGTGATTTAGCTTCTAAATTGACTCACCCATCTTTCAAGAAGAAGAAGATCTACCATGTGTGGTTGGATAAGAACGTGGCTATCGAGGATATGGAGAAAATCGCCAACGGCCTTGAGCTTGAGGATGGGGAGATCCATGCGGACGCTATCAGCTATGCTAGCGAGGACGATAAGAGCCAAGTGGGTATCGAGATCCATTCCGGCCGTAACCGTATCGTGCGCCGTATTTTCGAATCGTTGGGATATCATGTGACGAAATTGGATCGTGTTTATTTCGCCGGTTTGACTAAGAAGAACTTAGGCCGCGGTAAATGGCGTTACTTAAATGAAAGGGAAGTGAACGCTCTTAGGATGGGAGCTTTCGAATAAAAAAACGATACAGATGGAAACAATTAAACGAACAAAAATTGTAGACGTGCTGAAAAGCGAAGCTTTCGGTACTACCGTGAACGTGAAAGGATGGGTTCGCACCCGCCGTGGTAGCAAACAGGTGAATTTTATCGCCTTGAATGACGGTTCTACAATTAATAATGTTCAGATCGTTGTGGATGTAGATAAATTGGGTGATGAGTTCTTGAAACCGATTACCACGGGAGCTAGTATCAGCGTAAACGGTATCTTGACACAATCCCAAGGCAAGGGGCAAAGCGTGGAGATACAGGCTACCGAGATTGAGATCTTCGGTACGGCTGATCCAGCTACTTATCCGTTGCAGAAAAAGGGACACTCCATGGAGTTTTTACGTGAGATCGCTCACTTGCGTCCTCGTACGAATACATTTGGCGCGGTATTCCGTATTCGTCACAATATGGCTTACGCTATCCATAAGTTTTTCCATGATAGAGGCTTTTTCTATTTCCATACGCCGATCATCACGGCTTCCGACTGTGAGGGTGCCGGACAGATGTTCCAAGTTACTACCAAAAATTTGTACGACTTGAAAAAGGATGAGAATGGCTCTATCATTTATGAGGACGATTTCTTCGGCAAGCAGGCTAGCTTGACGGTTTCCGGACAGTTGGAGGGTGAGTTGGCAGCTACAGCCTTGGGACAGATTTATACGTTTGGCCCTACGTTCCGCGCTGAGAACTCAAATACGCCTCGTCATTTGGCGGAATTCTGGATGATTGAGCCGGAAGTCGCTTTTAATGATATCACGGACAATATGGAGTTGGCCGAGGAGTTCATTAAATATTGCGTACAATGGGCGTTGGATAACTGTATGGAGGATATCAAGTTCTTGAACGATATGTTCGATAAGGAATTGATCGCTCGTCTGGAAGGGGTCTTGAAAGACTCATTCGTTCGCTTGCCGTACACTGAAGGAATCAAGATATTGGAAGAGGCTGTCGCTAAAGGACATAAATTTGAGTTCCCTGTTTATTGGGGTGTAGACTTGGCTTCTGAGCATGAACGTTTCTTGGTGGAGGATCACTTCAAACGTCCGGTAATTTTAACGGATTACCCGAAAGAGATCAAGGCTTTCTATATGAAGCAAAACGAGGATGGAAAGACGGTGCGTGCCATGGACGTATTGTTCCCGAAGATCGGAGAGATCATCGGCGGTTCCGAGCGTGAGGCCGACTATGATAAGCTAATGACTCGTATTGATGAGTTGGGCATCCCGATGAAGGATATGTGGTGGTACTTAGATACTCGCCGTTTTGGTACGGTGCCTCACTCTGGTTTCGGTTTGGGCTTTGAGCGTCTTTTTTTGCTGTTTGTTACAGGCATGGCAAATATACGTGACGTGATACCTTTCCCGCGTACACCGAATAATGCTGAGTTCTAATAGTGCTTAGTGATCATGATAAAAAGGGCCCGTAACCGGTTTCAACCGAATTACGGACCCTTTTCTTATATTAGCTTCCTTTATTAATCGTCGTCCAGATCAATAGGAATTTGTCTTTTGAATGCCTCCTTAAAGGATATGAGCGATTCGGTGCGAGCCAAGCCCAATGGTTGAAGCTTGTTGTGGATGATGCTTAGCAAATGCTGGTTGTTCTTTGCGTATATTTTTATAAACAGGTCGTATTGCCCCGTTGTATAATGGCATTCCACGACTTCCGGTATCTGCAACAGCGCTTCTGTAACGCTTGGAAATTGTCCGGGAGACTTTAGGAATAACCCCATATATGCGCAAGTTTCATACCCAACTTTTTGTGTTATCCACGATGAATTCTGAGCCTTTGATAACCCCTAAATTAGTCAGCTTTTGTATGCGTTGATGAATAGCCGCTCCGGATACGTTACATTCCCTCGCTACTTCCAAAAATGGCATACGCGCATTGCCGATGATTAGTTTAAGTATCTTCTCGTCCAGTTCATCTAGTTGATGATGTGCCATATATTCAGTATATTTGTATTACTGTTAGATTATATCTTTCATATTTAATACAAATATAATGATAATCTTATAATCACCTAAAGATTATGTTAGATTATTTTGATTTTGTAAGCATTCTTTATTCAATTATTAAGTATTTTTTTTTATGAGCGAAGATCATGTAATAATTAGTAAGCCTGTCCGGGAGATAGCCGATCCTTTATTGGATCTAGTAGAGAAAACATATACTAGTTCTTTCCCCGAGGAAGAGCGTCGTGATTTCTCTTTGGTACGTAAGCTTTTGGAGGAAGATAGCCGTTTCGAGATGTATGCCTTGCTACGGGATGGTATTTATGTGGGTTTCATTACGGGATGGCAATTTGAGGGCTTTGTTTATGCGGAGCATTTCGCGATCGACGAGTCCGCTCGTAACGGAGGAATCGGGCGAAAGCAATGACAAGTTTTTTTAGCTCTCCACGAAGATCCGGTTGTCTTAGAGGTAGAGATGCCGACAGAGGAGATGAGTAAACGTAGAATCGGTTTTTATGAACGTCTGGGGTTTGTCTTGGATCACCATGTATATTTCCAACCTCCATATCGTAGAGGAGAGGCGTTATTAGAAATGCGTTTGATGACTCATGGGGAACTTGATCTGGAGCGATCTTTTAAGCGAGTTAAGACCATTATTCACCAAAATGTCTATGGAGTGAAATAAAAAAGGCGGGATTCTATTTCCCGCCTTTTTTAGATATTCTATTTGTAGATCATTATTCGTCGACACGTTGAGCGGCAGAATAACTAATCTTTAATGCGTATGCTTCACGAAGAGCCTGCTTGATGTCTGTAATCGTTCCCATCTTGGTCTCTTTATCAGCCTTGATAGAAACCGTCATAAACGGCTGGTCCTCTTCCTTCATACTGGACTTTTCCTGTGCGATATAATCCTGAATTTCCGAAGTTTCCGCAAAAGCGTCATTTAATTGGATACGAGTTTCAGAACCCATCTTCGCTCTCAAATCTCTAGTCGGCTTACCGACATAGATAAATGTTACCAAAGATTTCTTCTCCAATTTTTGAAGCTCTGTAGCTTGTGGAGCATGGAACTCTACTTTCAATGTTACCTCACGCATAGATGTTACCATCATGATGAAGAACAAGAAAGCGAACACCAAGTCAGGTAATGATGATGTATTCAATTCGGGCATTTCACGACCGCCCGCTTTACTAAACTTTCCCATTACTTTTTACCTCCATAATTTTTAGGTTCAGCTTCTGATATCTTTTGCGGATAAATCTGCTGTACAGCTTTTTGTTGTTCTTCGTCCAAATCAGCGAAATTCTTACCGAATTTTTCCTTAGAAACCTTATTTCTCAATTCGTTATAAGCAGCCGCAATTTCATTCTGCACATCGATATAAGCTTGGTATTCGGTACCACGGTCATTCTGTAAAGAAATTACGTGGTTCTTCGTTACCATCATCTTTCCGAAGAATGGAACATCAGCCTCTACACGCTCAGGCTTATGTTCGTCATTATAAGGATTATCAATGAACTCTTTGATTCTTTCTTTCAATTGCTTGATATCGACAAATTGATCACCGCAGAGAATCTGGTTATTACGGTTGATCAATACAACCAACAAGTTTCTCTTTTTTGATGTCAACATCGGTATCGTTCTTCTGATCTTTAGGTACAGGGGCGGCAAACGTCTTGCCAAACCTTTATCTGTATCCATTGATGTAGTAATAAGGAAGAAGATAAGCAACATGAAAGCGATATCGGCCGAAGAAGAACCATTGATACCCGGTGTCTTTCTTTTTCTTACCCATTTCTTTCTTGTTTTATCAGTTCGTTATTACTATTATTTACCCATGATTCTCTTTACAGAACCCCAAACTACACATGCTACGATCAGAACCAAAAGTACGATTGTAGACATGATCCACATATCTGTGATCTTTAACCAACCCGGAGTGTTGTAAACTTGAGAGTCTGCGTTCAAACCTGTTAAAGGAGTTGCGTCACCCATCGTGTAAGTGATGAACAAAACGGCAACGAAGCAAACCAATACAACCAAAGACATAATCGCTGATTTAGCGTTTGTCTTCAACAACGTCAAAAATTGCCAAACGGCAAACAACATTGTACTGATGATTGTCACGAAGAACAATACAGAAGTCCAGTTAATCAATAACCCGGTATAGATGGGCTCTTTCATTTCAGCGGCAGGGTCAACGACTCCACCCGCATAAAACATACCCAGAACAATAATACTGATAATAGAACTTATCAGTAAAGTCCAACTGGATATTTTTCTTATTTTAGTAACTGCCATAATTCGTTATTATTTTTTGAATTTGACGTTGTATTTGATAACCAAGTCAAGCAAAGAGATAGAAGCATCTTCCATTTGATTCAAGATAGCCTCCAATTTGCTTAACAAATAGTTATAGAATACCTGAAGGATCAAAGCAACGATCAAACCACCTACAGTAGTAATCAAGGCCACTTTCATACCACCTGCTACAACCGTCGGGCTGATATCACCAACTTGCTCGATTTTATCGAACGCCATGATCATACCTACTACAGTACCCAAGAATCCTAAAGACGGAGCCATTGCGATAAACAATGTGATCCAAGACATATTCTTTTCCAAAAGACCTCCTTGAACACCACCATAAGAAACGATAGATTTTTCTACAACGTCGATACCTTGGTCAATTCTCATCAATCCTTGGTAAGCGATAGAAGCGATAGGGCCTCTTGTGTCACGAGCGATAGCTTTAGCGCCTTCAACATCACCTTTGTCTAAAGCATCTTCGATACCCTTCAACAATTTGCTGGAATTCGTTTCAGCTAAGTTCAAGTAGATAATTCTCTCAAGGCAGAATGCCAAACCGAAAATCAAAGCGATAGCAACCAAACTCATGAAGTCTGCACCACCCTCGATGAACTTTGTTTTTAATGCTTGATACATACCTCCTTCAACAGCTGTAGCTGCGTCTGCAGCGTCCTGCGCGAATGCTACGGTAGAAGTTCCAAGGGCACATAAACCCAAGAATGCTTTTTTGCAAATAACTTTTTCATTGTGTGTTTAATTTTTAAGATTAATAATTCTCTTATTTGTTTTTATTTTATTGTTAATTAATTCATGGTATTCTCCACCGCGGAGAGAGCGGGATTCGAACCCGCGAAACCCTTTAGGGGTTTACACGCTTTCCAGGCGTGCCTCTTCAACCACTCGAGCATCTCTCCAATTATTCACCTAGCTTCTTCTAAAACGACCGCAAAATACGAAAAAATTCCATATGCAATCTTTTCAGTGCACAAATCTATAGTTTTTGCTTGACATATACACAATATCCACGAAATAAATTTTGACTTCATTCGAAAAAAAAAGTGTCTATATGGGTTTATTTACGCTTTTAAACAATTCTAATGTGTTTTTTCGAGTAGCGTTTACGGTTTCCTCTAGCGTGAGGCCGAATGTTTCCGCCACTTTCTCGGCCGTCTTCCATATGTAAGTAGGCTCATTCCGTCTACCTCTGTAGGGGACTGGTGAAAGATAGGGTGCATCTGTTTCCAAGAGTATCTTTTTAAGATCCGTTTGCCGAATGACTTCGGACAGTTTTGAATTTTTAAAGGTAACAACTCCGTTTATCCCGATCTTGAAGGTGGGCAGTTTCTTTATTTCTTCCAGCTCTTCCGTTGTGCCGGTAAAACTATGAAATACGCCCTTAAGTCTTTCGGCTCCGACTTTATGTATGCATTCCAGAACTTCCGGATATGCGTCGCGGGTATGGATGGCTACGGGCAGGTTCAGATCGATGCTCCAACGCAGTTGTTCCTCGAAAACGATTTGTTGCTCCTTTAAATAAGTCTTATCCCAATATAGATCGATCCCGATTTCACCGATACCGCAATAAGTACGTTTAGATAGATAGGATTCCGTTTGTTTTAGGATATCGATATAATTGCTATCCACACTGGTCGGATGCAATCCCATCATGGGGAAAGCGAACTCTGGGTATCGATCGCATAAATCGTGCATTCTGTCAATCGTCGTCAGGTCTACGTTTGGCAGAAGCAGGGTGTCGATACCTGAGTCTTTTGCTTTTTGAGCCAGTTCGTCTTGCTCCGGATCGAAATCCTCCAGATATAAATGGCAATGTGTGTCTATTAACCTCATGGATTAGGATTGTCTATGCATTAAATGATCACAAACCTCTTTTAGGATCGTTAATTTTTCGGGGGCGACTTGTAAAGCTTTTAAGTTCTCTACGGATGCGTCGTAATAGGCTTGGATTTTATTTTCTGTTAATTGTTTTAGCTGCAATTCGTTGTAGATAGAGGTGAATGCCTGTATCTTTTGAGCCGGGTCGAATTCTTTTTTACCCATCCAGCTACGGAGAGCTTCCGCTTGTTCTTTATTGGCCAGTCTGAGAGCGTTGATCAATAAGAATGTTTTCTTGTTGCAAAGGATATCGCCGCCAATGTTTTTCCCGAAAGTGGCGGTGTCACCATATACATCTAGTAAATCATCTTGCAGTTGAAACGCTAGACCTATATTGATACCAAACGCATATAAGTTGCCTGCGTCTTCCTGTGAGGCACCTCCGAGTAGGGCACCCGTCTTAAGGGAGCAGGCCAGTAGTACGGCTGTCTTTAGCCGGATCATCTCGATGTATTCTTCCTCGCTCACATCCATGCGAGACTCGAATTCCATGTCGAATTGTTGGCCGCCACATATTTCCGCCGCGGTTTGCGTAAATAAATCCAACACTTGTTTAAGGTGGCCGTGTTCCGTTGATCCGATTAATTGATAAGCCGCTATTAGCATCGCGTCTCCGGAAAGAATCGCCGTATTGGCATTCCATACCTTGTGTACGGTAGGTTTGTTCCTTCTTTTATCAGCTTCATCCATCAGGTCGTCGTGCAGCAAGGTGAAGTTATGGAAAACTTCCAGACCTAAAGCGGGCTTGATCGCATTCTCTATACTATTATTATATATATTACATGCCATCAACGTTAACGCCGGACGTATTCTTTTTCCTCCGAGGGACAAGATGTACTCTATCGGCTCGTATAAGCTCTTGGGAGGATTGGTGAATTGTAGTTGAGAGATCTCGCTTTCTATTCTTTGAAGTATATTCTCGAATGCTAACATAGCTGTATCAATTAATGGAGTTATGAAATAAAAAAAGGCTGCGAAAATAAAGCAGCCTTTTTGATATGTTTAATGTTATACTATTGCAATCTGAACGTGATAGGCACAGTATACTTAACACGTACTGGTTTACCTCTCTGCTTACCCGGAGTCCATTTAGGCATGGTACCGATCACACGAAGAGCCTCTTTATCCAATGAGGGGTCTACACCACGTAATACCTCAGCGTCTACTACTGATCCGTCTCGGTTAACCACGAATGCGCAGATTACACGACCTTGGATACCGTTTTCCTGTGCGATTACCGGATACTTGATTGATTTAGCGATAAACTTCAGCAACTCAGCGTCTCCACCCGGGAACTTCGGCATTTCCTCTACAACCGTAAAGATCTGCTGAGCGGATTCTTCTTCTTCCTCTACTACTGCAGGCGGTGTATAAACGGCTGTTTGAGCCTCTTGCTGATTATCCTCTGATGATAAGATATCTTGCTGTTCCAATTCAACGTCGTCTTCAACAACGTTCAAAACCTCGGTTACAACTGGTGCTGGAGGTGGTGGAGGTGGAGGAGGCGTATTCTCCGGTCTCGTGATTTCCACTTCTTCCTCGGCGATGATGTCTGCTACACCCTCGCTAGCCTGAACGACCATTACATCGCGGGTGCTCCATTCGAAGCCCACGAACAAGACAGCTAAGCCCACTACGAATCCCATCAGGATACTTAGAGACTTACCTCTCTCAAGGTCCGCTTTCGGTGATTTTTTAATTTCCATACGTTTATAATAATTTATAAGTGTTTTTCACTTCTGCAAAAATACAAATTATTTCATATATCAAACAAAAATGAGAGCGATAATATACCTTTTTGGCATTTTTCCCGTTTCTGTTAATGTGAAATCCGTATTTCTGAGATTTGCGGGTGTAAAGTAAAAACATTTTTCCGAATTAATGTATCTTTGAACGATTTTTTGCATGAAAATATGAGAAATAAACTATTTATACTGATTTTATTCGTTGTTACACTGTCTGTCTCAGCGCAAAACGGGAGTGAGGCGTATACTTTCTTACGTTTTCCGACCTCGACCCGGGCTAACGCCTTGGGTGGGCATACCGTGGCGTTGGTCGAAAGAGACCCTGCTTATCTTCCATAATCCGGCCTTGCTAGGTGCGGAGATGGATGGGATGATCAACTTGAATTATATGAATTACATCTCGGATATCAACGTAGGAAGTGCCTTGTTCACGAAAGCGCATGGCGAGAAAGGGGCTTGGGGCGTAGGCGCTACGTTTATAAGCTATGGCGATATCAAGGAGGTGTTACCGGATAACGTCGTGACCGGAGCGAGCCTGTCGGCGAAAGATATCAGCGTGAACGGTTTTTACTCCCGTGACTTGAATGAGCGTTGGCGGGGTGGATTATCGTTGAAGTTCTTGTATTCGGGGCTGGCTGATTATACCTCTATCGGTTTATGCGTGGATGCGGGATTGAGTTATTATAATTCGGATAAGGGCTTTTCCTTTGGTTTCGCCTTGAAGAATATCGGCGCGCAACTGAAAGCTTACGAGGATGAGCGACAAAAGATGCCTTGGGATATCCAGATGGGTATCACGCAGAAAATGGCGCATGCCCCGATTCGTTTTTTCTTTGACGGCCCAATACTTGAACCGTTGGAAGTTCGATTATATCGATAATACGGATAAAGAGTATGACGGGGATTCTTTCGTTAAGACGTTGGCGAAGCATTTTATCATCGGCGTGGATTTTATCCCGTCCGAGAACTTTTGGGTGGGCGTAGGATTCAATCCGAAGGTCAATATGGATATGAAGTTGAAAGGCGGGGGAAGTTTCTCTGGTTTCTCGGCGGGCGCAGGTGTAAGGATCAAGATGTTTGACGTGGGCTTCTCGCTGGCGAAATATCATCCGTCCGCCATGTCGATGATGATTAGCGTATCTACGACCTTGGCCGATTTTAAGAAGGTGACAGAATAAATCTATACATTAATATATATATGAAGAAAATAGTTATCGCTATAGACGGCCACTCTTCCAGTGGCAAAAGTACTATGGCAAAAGATCTTGCCAAGGAGATCGGATATACGTATATCGATACGGGTGCCATGTATCGGGCCGTGACTTTGTATTGCATCCAGCATGGATTTTTTGAGGGAGAGAAGATTAAGGAGGAAGAACTGAAGGCTTCTATCCATGATATCGATATTTCATTTCGTTTGAACGCGGAGACCGGTCGGCCGGATACCTATTTGAACGGTGTGAATGTAGAGAAAGAGATCCGTGGTATGGAAGTGGCGGATAAAGTGAGTCCGGTAGCCACTCTAGGCTTTGTGCGCCGTGCGTTGGTCGCTAAGCAACAAGAGATGGGAAAGGCGAAAGGCATCGTGATGGATGGCCGTGATATCGGTACGGTCGTATTCCCGGATGCGGAGTTGAAGCTTTTCGTGACGGCCTCGCCGGAGGTACGTGCCAAGCGCCGGGTCGATGAGCTGGAGGCGAAAGGGATCCCCGCTTCTTACGAGGAAGTGCTGGAGAATGTGAAGAAGCGGGATTATATAGATTCAACCCGGGAGGAAAGTCCTTTGAGACAAGCTGATGATGCCTTGGTATTGGATAATTCCCATATGACCTTGGAAGAGCAAAAGGCTTGGTTGCTGGAACAATATCATAAAGCGATCGGTTCATAAACGAGTGCTTGGAGTTTCCTATAAAGAAAACTTTTGTCTCTTCGAATGAAAACTATAGTTTCGTTACTAGGAAACAAAAGTTTCTCTTAGGGAAAACTCTAGTTTTGTTATGAAGAAACTATAGTTTCTTGTGATTGAAAATTAAGAAAACTGTAAGTGCTTGTTTGTTAATGATATTATAGATATGATAGAAGTCGAGATAGATAAAGATTCCGGATTCTGTTTTGGGGTTGTCACCGCCATAGAGAGCGCTGAGCGGGAGCTGGGAAATACGGATACGCTGTATTGCCTAGGCGATATCGTTCATAACAGTTTGGAGGTGGAGCGGTTGGAGCATATGGGGCTGCATACGATCGACCATGAGGGACTTTCAAGGTTGAGAGACCGGAAGGTGTTGCTCCGGGCGCATGGCGAGCCACCTTCTACCTATGCTTTAGCGAAGCGAAACAATATCACGATTATAGACGCTACTTGCCCGGTTGTCTTGCGTTTGCAGCGCAAGATCCATAAATGTTATCAAGAGACCCGGGCGAATAACACCCAGTTGGTTATCTATGGGAAGAAAGGCCATGCGGAGGTGAATGGCTTGGTGGGGCAGACGGAGGGCACGGCGATTGTCATCGAGAAAATAGAAGACCTCGATCGTCTGGACTTTACCCGTGCGATCAGTCTGTTTTCCCAAACCACGAAGTCCTTGGATGGATTCAAGGCGGTAGTGGCGGAGATCAAGCAGCGAATGGCGGAAGGGGTGGAGTTTAATTATTACGATACGATTTGCCGTCAGGTGGCGAATCGTCTTCCGAATATAAAAGCGTTCGCCTCCAGCCACGATTGGGTCTATTTCGTGGCCGGTCGTAAGAGTTCCAACGGAAAGATGCTGTTCGAGGAGTGCCGGAAAGCGAACCCGAATACGCTCTTTATTTCCGAGGTATCAGAGATTACCGAGCCTTTGCCCGAGGGCGTGCGCCGGGTCGGGGTTTGCGGTGCTACATCCACTCCCAAGTGGTTGATGGAGGAAGTAGCGGTCCGGATCAAGGAATTGAACGCTTCGGAATGATATTTTGATTAAGATTACGTGAACTTTCCGGGAGAAAGACAGAAGGATAACTAAATATTTACTACTTTTGCCGGAGAACATTAAAATCAATGACGCTATGTCTACAGTAAAGTGTGTTGGTATTTTAACGTCCGGAGGTGATGCCCCGGGAATGAATGCCGCTATTCGTGCGGTAACACGTTCCGCTATTTATAACGGAATGAGAGTGAAAGGTATTTACCGTGGTTACAAAGGGTTGATCTTAGATGAGATTGAAGAGTTTAAGACACAAAATGTCAGTAATATAATTCAACGCGGTGGAACAATCCTTAAGACCGCCCGTTGCGTGGAGTTCAAGACTCCCGAGGGACGAAAACAGGCTTATGATAAGTTGCAAGAGCATGGGATCGATGCCTTGATCGCTATCGGTGGTGACGGAACGTTGACGGGAGCGCGTATTTTCGCTCAGGAGTTTAATTTCCCGATCGTAGGATTGCCGGGTACGATTGATAATGACTTGTATGGCACGGATACGACGATCGGTTATGATACAGCCTTGAACACGATCATGGAATGCGTGGATAAGATCCGTGATACGGCTACTTCGCATGATCGTCTATTTTTTGTGGAGGTTATGGGACGCGACGCCGGTTTCTTGGCGTTGAACGGAGCGATCGCTTCTGGCGCCGAAGCCGCTATTATCCCGGAAATCTCCTTGGAGAAAGACCAATTGGCCGAGATGATCGAGAATGGATTCCGTAAGTCGAAAAACAGTAGTATCGTGTTGGTTGCCGAAAGTGAGGTAACCGGTGGCGCTATGGGTGTCGCTGAGCGTGTGAAGAAGGAATATCCGCAGTTCGACGTGCGTGTCTCTATTTTAGGTCACTTGCAGCGTGGTGGTTCTCCTACGGCACAAGACCGGATCTTGGCGACTCGTATGGGTGTGGCCGCGATCGATGCCTTGTTGGATGACCAGCGTAACGTGATGATGGGTATCCAGAACGACCAGATCGTCTATGTACCGTTCTCTAAAGCGATCAAGAATGATAAGCCTATTAACCGGGATTTGTTGAACACGCTCCGTGTTTCTTCAATCTAAATAAGGCATATGTTTATACGAATAGGAACCCGGATGTAGCGATTGCGTACATCCGGGTTTTTATTTGAAGAACCTGATATCATGAAGAAGTATAGCGGCGTGGCCTTGCATGTAATCGTATTTGTCTTTCTGTTTATCTTCTTGAGGATATTCAGTGAGTACCATTTTTACTGTGTCGAGCAGAACCAGTTATTCCAGTTGACTCCCATTTTTATTATCGATAAGTTAATGCAACCGGGAGGTTTAGCGATGGTTCTCTCCGGTTGTTTGGTGCAGTTCTTCATTCTCCCGAATGTGGGAGCTATGATAACGGCGGCCCTGCTGACAAGCCTAGGGGCCTTGTTCTGGGCGATCTTGAAGCGGATCGATCCGCGAAGCCATGGTATTTTATGGGCTTGGCTTCCCGTCCTATCTTTGTTGTTTGTGCAATGGGATTTTAATTACAGGTTTCAAGGAACGGTCGCCTTCGGTATGATGCTGCTTGCTTTATATCTCGTTTTAGGGATAAGGAATTTCATACCTCGTTTGATAGCAAGTCTGTTTGCCTCCCTGTTACTCTTTGGGTTGGCCGGGCCGGTCTCTTTGTTGTTTGCCTTATCCATGGTCGGATATGAGGCCATGAGCCGGACGCCCCGTTGGTATTATTCTGCGATTTTACCGATGATCGTGTTGATCTTGGGTGGATTATGTGTGCGTTACTCGGTGATCGGAGAATACCGCTTTGTCTTTTTACCGGATAGTTATTATTATTTCCGTTTGGTGCCGGATAAGGTAATTTATTTCTCATGGATCGCTTTCTATGCGGCGTTGGTTGTAACCTGCCTCTGTAAAAACAAGGAATCATGGGCTGGTAAAAAGCGTCTAGCGCTGGGAATCTCCCAATTCATTATCTTAGGGCTTATCTTCTGGAAAGGCTTCGATCTATATGGCGAACAGAAATCATACCGTTTGAAGATGATGGACTATTTTACTCGGACAGAGCAATGGGACCGGATCTTGGTATCATGCAAGGAGCCGACCACTAATCAACTCTATTTATGTTACCAAAATATGGCTTTGGCCCGGAAAGGTATTCTGGCGGATGAGGCGTTTAAGTACACGCAGCACGGGCCTCGTGGATTAATGGTGGCATGGAATAAATCGACCACCATATCCGCCTTGTTGAGTGATGTTTATTTTACGATGGGAAATGTCGCCGCGGCTCAAGAGATGGCATTCGAGAGTAATATCGGCGCTTTATGTGATGGAAATCCCCGCATGACGCAACGTTTGGTGCAAACGAACTTGATTTATGGAGCCTATCCGGTCGCGGAGAAATATATCGCTGTCTTAGAGAATACTTTCTATTATAAGGATTGGGCCAAAGCGCAGCGGAAATTCCTGTATAATGATGAGGCGGTCGAGACAGATCCTCTATTGGGGAATATGCGCAGGAACCTGCTAGCTGAGAATCATCTGATCCAGATGGATGGATTCGACACGGACTTGATTCGCTTGGCGGAGCAGAATCCTTCCAATAAAGCCGCTTTCCACTATGCCGGCGTGTTCTATCTTTTAGCAAAAGATGTGACGCGCTTTAAGACGTTGGTGGAAACCTATTACGGAACGGATTTACTCCCTTCTTTACCGGTCTCTTTTCAAGAGGCGGTCATCATCCTATCGGAGAAAGATCCGGATTACTGGAAACGTTTCGGTGTCTCGGAATCTATCGTAGGGCGATTCACCGATTATAAGAGGCAAGTGCTCGCTGGGCGGAATAATAGTAATGCGCTGCCCGGTTTGATGTATCGCTCTTATGGCGATACCTATTGGTATTATTATATGTTTAAATAGGAGATGAGAAAAATGTATATAATAAGATGTATATGTCTGTGGATGATTCTGGGCTTGATGGCTTGTTCCGGTCCGGTACGTATACAGAAGAATCTGGAAGTCAAGCCGGAGATCTTTCCGGATTATGTGGATGTGACAATCCCGCCGAATATAGCTCCCTTGAATTTTAAGCTGAAAGATGCTTGCACTGAGGCCCGTGCCATTCTCGAATGTGGCCCGGAGAAATTAGAGATCAAGACCGGGAAAGACGCTTGTTTCGTGATCCCGGCCTCCGGTTGGAAAAGGCTGTTGCGTGCCGCTTCCGGGAATCATCTGAATGTAACCGTACAAGCCTTCGTGAATGATGAATGGATCGCGTATGTCCCCTTCATCATCAAGGTGGCGAAGGAGCCGGTCGATGGTTGGTTGGCTTATCGTTTAATCGAACCGGGCTATGAGTTGTGGAACCGTATGGGTATCTATCAACGTAACTTGGAAAATTATACGGAGAACGCGATCATCGAAAATAAGATGAGCGGCAATAACTGTATGAACTGCCATTCTTTCTGTATGCAGAATCCGGAGAAAATGCTTTTCCATATGCGTGAGACCTACTCTTGTACCTTATTGATCGATGGAGATAAAGTGGAGAAGCTGAATACGAAGACCGATCAGACCCTTTCTCCACTGGTCTATCCTTCTTGGCATCCTTCCGGAAAATATGTCGCTTTCTCTGTGAATAAAACCAAGCAAGCGTTTCATATGAACGATAGGAATCGGGTGGAGGTATTCGACTCGGCCTCGGATGTGGTCGTCTATGATACGCAAAAGCATGAGATCGTGACTTCTCCGCTGCTGTCTTCAGAGGGAGCGTTCGAGACTTTCCCTACATTTTCCCCGGATGGAAATACGCTCTATTTCTGTTCGGCTAAAGCCCGTACGATGCCCAAGGAATACGATCAAGTGAGATACGATCTATGCTCAGTCTCGTTCGATCCCGCTACACGCCGTTTCGGGACGGTAGTCGATACTTTATATAAGGCATCGGAGATCGATAAAAGCGTTTCTTTTCCCCGGGTTTCCCCGGATGGAAAGTATTTGCTCTATACCTTGTCCGGTTATGGAAATTTCTCTATTTGGCATAAGGATGCTGATTTGTACATGATTGATTTATCGACTCTGCAAAGTTATCCATTGGAGGCGGCGAATAGCGACGATGTGGAAAGCTATCATTCATGGAGTAGCGATAGCCGTTGGATCGTGTTTAGCAGCCGTCGGATGGATGGTTTGTATACAAGGCCGTTCATCGCTTATATTGATGGGAAAGGACAGGCTTGCAAACCTTTCCTGTTACCTCAGAAGGATACGGATTTTTATTTTCGTTTTATGAAATCCTACAATATACCTGAATTCATCACAGGAGAGGTAAAGAGACAAGGGCGTGCGTTGGCCGTGAAAGCGAAAGAAGACAAAGGAGTCGATGTAAGGTTCAAAAAAAAGAGTGTCGCATGATCAGATCGTGCGACACTCTTATGCTTTTTTATACCTATTTCGTAGCGATATTATCCAAGAACAGATCGATCATCCGTTTGGCTGCCACGAAAGAGCTGATCTCGTTGTTCAAGACTTGCTTCTCCGTTTGTTCCAGCATGCCTTCTACCGCCGGGTTATGATAGAACTTATCCCGCAACGTGTCGTTGATGCTTTCGTACATCCAGTATTTAGCTTGCTCGTTACGTTTGTAATCGAAGTAGCCGTTCTTTTGGTGAACTCCATGTACTCTCCGACCATATCCCATATTTCTTTGATACCTAGGTTGTAATAGCCGGAATAAGTCAATACTTTCGGGAACCAGCCCGATTCCGAAGGTGGGAAAAGATGTAAGGCGTTCCGGAATTGAGCGGCGGCGAGATTCGCCTTATCGATATTGTCTCCATCCGCCTTATTGATAATAATACCGTCCGCCATTTCCATGATACCTCGTTTGATACCCTGCAACTCATCTCCGGTACCGGCCAATTGAATCAACAGGAAGAAGTCCACCATCGAATGTACGGCCGTCTCGCTTTGTCCGACACCCACGGTCTCTACGAATACGGTATCGAAACCGGCGGCCTCGCATAATACGATCGTCTCACGGGTCTTACGGGCGACCCCCTAAGGAGCCTGCGGATGGTGAAGGACGGATAAAGGCGTTTTTCTCTCTCGACAAGGCCTCCATACGAGTCTTATCTCCTAGGATACTACCTTTCGAGCGTTCGCTACTCGGGTCGATCGCTAGTACGGCAAGCTTACGCCCTTGGTTGATCAAGTGCATACCGAAAGAGTCGATAGAGGTACTCTTTCCCGCTCCGGGAACACCCGTAATACCGATACGAACCGATTTCCCGGCGAAAGGCAAACATTTCTCGATAATCTCCTGCGCCACCTGTTGGTGCTCATGCTTGGAGCTTTCCACCAAGGTAACTGCTTGACTGAGTATCGTGATATTCCCTTTTAAGATACCTTCCACGAATTCGGAAGGCGTATATACCTTGCGTTGGACACGCTTTTTTTATATAAGGATTTACGGTAGGGACATCCGCAATGCCCTTATTCACTTTCAATCCCTTGTACTGATCATCGTTTTCTGGATGTTCCATATCAATCTATTATTTGTATGCCGTCACCTTGATCAAGCGGATAGGCCCGTTCGGGTCGTTGCATACGACATTAATAAGTGCTTCAAGTTTTGTCTTTATCTCTTTCGGTCGCAAGGTTACTTTGAAAGTAGCGGTCGCTCCCGGTTTAAGTTCTTTCTTGCCGCCGGACAAATCGACACGCTCATCATCACAAGTGACGCTGTAGATCGTGAGCGGAGTCTTTCCGGCATTCGTAATCTCAAACGTACCCGATACCTTACCACCGATCAACGGAACGATACTTTTCTTGTTCGGTAGCTTGCCGAATTCCAGTAAAGTGCCGGATAATTCCGCTATCGGGGCTTGGGCTTTATCCGCAGCGGATAGTTTGCTGAAATTATCGATCACGTTGGCGGAGATCTGGATCTCTCCGGATACTTCCTTCTTTCCGGCGTTCTGTACCATGACCGGCAAAAGCGTAGAGACTCGTCCTTTTCGCTTCAAGACCTTGGCATCCATAAGGATCGTAATGGCACCGACCTCGTCCGGCTGAAGGGTAGCCGGGTTCACCTGTACGTTGAGATAGTGAGGTACTTTACCCAGATGAATCGTAGCCGAGGTCTTTCCCTCGTTCTTAATGTTGATCTTCTCTCCCAACGTTTCCTCCGGACGGATACTGCTGAATAGAACAGTCTTCGTATGCAGCTTCAGATCACCGATAGAATAAGGATACGTAAAGACGGGCTGCGAAGGTTTCGGGGTGACATTTCCCTTAATGGCTAGGCTGTAACTCCCTTTCTTTCCATTGCTGAATATCGATACGGTTTTATAAACCGGGCCGGGGCGTCCTTTCGGATTATACGTTATCTTAACTTCACCGGTCTTACCGGGAGCGATCGGCGACTTAGTCCATTCCGGCCGTGTACAACCGCATGACGCGGTAACACGGGTGATGACCAAAGGGGCGTCTCCCGTATTCTTTATCGTGAAAGTATGACTGGCGAATCCATCGGCCTCGGCTATTGTCCCGAAATTATAAGTCAACTCGTCCGACAAGATTTGGGCGCCTTGTTGTGCCCAAGCTGTCGTTATAGATATAATTGCTGTAAGAGCAAGGATCAACCTTTTTATATTCAGCATTCCAATTGGGGATTTTTTACGTATTTCTTATTCAACCTCTCCCCGGATGTTCATGATGAAGCTTCCGGTTTTCCCGTTACTGTATACGGAAATGGTCTTCGTGAAAGGACCCGGACGTCCTGCCGGATCGAAAGTAACCTTGATCTGGGCTTTCTTACCCGGAGCTACCGGTTCTTTCGGCCATTCCGGGGTCGTACATCCGCAAGACGCGATTACACGTGTAATGACCAGAGGCATATCGCCCGTATTGGATACTTCAAACGTATGGGATACTTTTCCGTCTGCTTCCTTGATGGTACCAAAATCGAAACTGGTTGTTTCTGCGGAAATAACTGCTTTCTTCTGAGCTGAAGCCATTCCTGTCGCTAACAGGATCGCCATGAAAATAAAAACTATTTGTTTCATCTTATCGTTTAGTTTTAATTCGAATTACAAAGATAGTCATTTCAATTGAAAGTTGAGAATTGAAAACTGAAAATTAGAGGAAGATAACGCTTCTTGCGATGCCTATTCTTACCTTCTTACGGTGCCCATTCTAACCTCCTTATACTGGGCATTGTAAGGAGGTTAGAACGGGCATTGTAAGAAAAGGCTTGTTTAGGGCATGATCCGCAAGCTTTCTCCGGCGGTGTGCGACACGAATTCCGGGGCGTACATACATTGAATCGTACTGATACCTCCGGCGTATTCGCCGCTACGGGATACGTAGACCGGATATTCCAAGACAAACGTACCTTCTGGCAGACGATTGATGAAGAAATTCTCGGATACGTCTTTCGGGGATCTGTAGTACCAGATACCGTCTCTTGATTCCGGGCCGGAAAGTTGATCGGCCGGTTCGAAGCAGCCTGCACGTAGATCTTTCAAGAATACGTAATTCATTTCACGGTCTGTCCGGATCGTTAGCCGAACGATTACCTTGTCTCCGATGCGGAGCGGTTGCTCCGGTGTTACGGGACGGATTTGGCGGTTGGCACCGTTATTGGTCTCGACGAATAATTTCTTCTCGACACTCAACACCCCTTTTTGTCCTTTTACCTTGTCGATCTCTTGGAAGTATTGCTCGTAAACAGTTCCCCATGCCGGCGTGTTTCCTTCCTTGCGGATCGAGAGCACGGGGTTGGCGGAACTATTTGCCGGCTCGTTCGGAAGTATCGTTTTGAGGTAACCGGTGGCGATTTCCCTTCCGCGGTACTATAGGTCTTGCCGTCCCATGTCGCTACACAGGTGTTTTGCGTGTTCAGCCAATCACTACCCGTGAGTAGCAAGGCGTAAATGGCGTTTACCGTGGCGGGTACGGATTCCCAGTTTTGTGTACGTTTCTGGTTTAGCAACCATTGTTTCATCCGGTTTGTATTCTGGGTATCCGGCGCGATCTCGTTAAAGACGGACATTAATAAGCAATGCGTGTCGATCGGTGAGGTGAAATAATCACTCCCCCTGCGGTTGTTTGCCCAATACATACCTTTCTCCTCGGAGATCGTAGCGGTCTTCTTTAGTCCTGTCAGGATCGCTGTCGCCACCTCCTTTTTACCGTTTCGATGCATTAACAAGGCGATTTCGCCCTTACTGATTAAGGAATATTGATTCCAGTGTTTCTCCGCTTGGTTCGTATAGAAACGGATCGCTTCCCGGGCGTCTCCCAGTTCCGGGATATCCCGGTAGGAGCTGCGGACGAATAAGAACTCTACCTGCTCCGGCGAGGGCCATGCGTTTTGCCATTTCTTATCGTATTTCAGCAAGTTCTCATAATCCGTTTGCATACTTTTGTCCAAGAACTTGAGGGCCTTCATTTGCATCTCTTTCTCCGCTTGCCCATATTGGATCGCATTTAGCTGTACAAGCTGTGACATACCTTTCAGGATAGAAAGAGTGATCGCACGGCTTGCGGGGAAACCTTTGAACCAGCTCCATCCACCCTCTTCGTTCTGTTGTTGGATCAGTTGTTGCAAGGCCGCTTCCCGTAATCCGTCCGCACGGTTTAGGTCGAACAATAAAGACAAGCGTTGTTTTTGCTCTGTCTCGTTATCGGCGGCTAGTACCCAGGGCGTTTCCTCCAAGAGTATGTTCTTCAGCTCTTGGTTCTTTTCCAAGTTTGAATAGAGGGTAGAGGCATTCCCTCCTTGGGCGGTCCATTGGTTGATCACTTTCTGGATGCGGGGATGGGCTTGGGCGATATAGGAAGCCAACGTATTGCTGTAATAAGCGGCAAACCAAGATAAGATATTATCATTGTTCGGCTGTGTGATCGTCGGTAATGCCTGTACTGCGTACCAAATCGGATTCCCGGTCATCTCCAGCGTGAGACGGAACGGTGTCGCTCCCTCCGAGTTCCCGGAGATACGGATTTGTTTCTCTCCTTCCTTGAGCAAATAGAACGGGGTACTTTCCGTGATAAACAATTGATTGGAAAGAACAGGTACGATCTGCTGCTCCCCGTCGCTTCCCTTTTCAGAGTCGGCTAGGATACGTACGCCCAGTAGGCTGATCTGTTTGGGAACCGGGATCATCCAGCTTACAGTAGCGATGCTATCCGGTTGCAACTCAAACGGACGTTGTGACTTGCTCAAGCAGATAATCGGTTGGTCTGTAGCGGGATCGAATAGTTCGATGCGTACACGGCCGGATACCGCTTCCTTGGAATTGTTGATGACTTGCGTGCTGATGCTGACCTCATCCCCTTGGCGGACGAAACGAGGCAGATTCGGTAGAACCATCAAGGGTTTGCTGCTAATGACCTCTTTCGTAAGCAGACCGTATTTTAGGTCTTTGGTATTGGCCAACATCTGTAGTTTCCAAGTCGTATTACTTTCCGGCAGGGTGAAATTTACGAATACGTCTCCTTCCTCGTTCGTTTGTAAGGTCGGGTAGAAGAAGGCGGTTTCCGCAAAGTTCTGCCGGATTTGCTCCGGACTTATCGGCTGGCTGCTCTCTTTGGCGAAAGGATCGGATAGGCTGAACACGGGTTCCCCTTCCGTAGATTCCACACTAGGCTCTTCTAACACGGCGCTGTCTTCCATGATGTTCATGGATTCCGCCACTACTGGGGCTGCCGCGGATTTCAGCATGATACCACCCGTGGCAAAAGCCCGGTTGCTGGAACCGTATCCTCGTATGACAATCTCATTGAATAGACCGAACCAATTTAAACGGTCATACTGATATTGAGGTACTTTTATATACTTGGCCTCTGTCTGGTCATATTGATAACTACGCTGGAATCCGGCTCCGGTTGAGAAACGGGGAGCTTGTAGCAAGATCGTTCGCCGCGGGGAGAAATACCAATTGAATGGTATGATTTTATCTAGCGAGGCATCATACATGCTGGTCAGTACCTCGGCGGATACGATCGTGGAGTCCGCGTCGGTGATACGGAATTTCCAGCTCTCTTTACTTCCCGGAAGTAAACGATCCCGGAAGGTTATCGGCTTGATGGTCAACTGCCGGTTGGGTAGCTGAAGCTCTACGGGTACTTGGGTAATATATAGTTCACCTTCTTTTACGAACGTAAAGGATACGATGATTCCCTCTCCATATTCCGGCTTGAACGGGATCTTAAACCGATGGTTCGCGTCGCTTAGCTTTATCAACTCGTGATGGATGCGGTTATTTCCGGCAAACCATTCATAGAGTACGTAGGCGTCCTTGTCGGAGGTGCCGAATACGATTTCCGCTTCCTCCCCGGGTAAACAAGTTGTCTTCTCTTTCAGCAGCCAAGTATGGGTAAATACGGGAGGACGCTTGTCGTTCTTTCCGTATAGGATGAAATCGGACTGGTTCTTACTCTGCCGTCCTTGGCTATCTTTGGCTTCTACTAAAATACGGTAACGCCCGGAGGGCAATGGGTTGAAAATAGCCGGACTGATTTCTTTGCCACTGGTAAAGCTACCGGAAGCTACTTGCTTGCCTTCTTGATAGCTCTCTCCGCTATTCTTATCGGATCGGTTTGCGATCAGTTCTACGATCTTGAAAGTACCGGAGGTGGAAACCATCTCCCCATTGATTGTCCGGGCTTCGACTACGGCTTTTACCGAGTCTTTCTCGATTTGTGGCGGTAGGTTGGTGAATAAGACGATACTGGATTCTCCTACCGAGAAGGTGTAATTCGCCTCTTGGGTCTCTCCCTTGCTATCGGTTACGGTAGCCGATACCTCGTAGGTCTGGTATGCGGAAGCGTATGGATTCGTATCCTCCTCTTTTTTGGGGACGGAAAGATACGTGGAATGTCCCATCGCCGGAAAGAGTGGCGCTACCTTCCGCTACCTGTGTCGGAGCGCTCGGACGGAAATACTTCCACAACAGGAAGGGCCTGCGTGTAATACGCCAAGTGACATCGCCGCTGGGCAGTGACACGCCGGAAAATGTAGCCGCCTTGCCTTGTATGGTAACGGAATCGCCGAAAGCGATATCGCCCTTGATCGGGAGGAAGTACGCTTGGAAAGTCGGGCGTTTGTATTCCTCTACATGAATATATACGCTCATCTGTCCGGTACTTAACCGGAAGACGCCGCTTAGGGTCTGTTTGGGGATGGAGAACTCGCCGTTAAAAGAACCGAAGTCATTAGTCGTGAATTTCTTCTGGGCTAGCTCTTTCCCGTTAGCGTCATACAAAGTCACCGTAAAAAGTCTGTCCGGCCACGGCATGCGGGTCGTTCGAGTCTTTTACGTAGGCGAGACCTTTGAAGAAAATGGTTTGTCCCGGACGGTAAAGTCCACGGTCCGTAAAGATCGAGACTTCTACCGGGTTCTTTTCCGGTCTGCGGCCGGAACCCATCGGGTAGATATTTGTCAGCATAGCGTTGGTATCTCCCGGTCTGCTGGCTTGGAACGCCAATACTTGACTGTTCGCCGGAAGCGTGGCCAATCCTTCCCGGTCTGTTTTGACGGTACCCAGTTCTTGCAGGTTACGACGCTGACCGCCGTAATAGGTAACGATCGCTCCGTCAACCGGCTTCCCGCTAAGATAGTCGGTAACCATGACCTCTTGTTTATTACCGGAAAGATTACGATAGATTGCGGCCAATCGGGTTACGCTAACCGTATTGATCGTCTTTAGCTGTTGTCCGGGTACGGTTACGACACATTCATACAATCCCGGTTGATCCATAGATATATGTAAGGTCGTATCTTGCTGCGAATAGGTGTTGGGCAGTAGCAAAGAGAATGTCTTCTCGTTTACGAGTTGTCCCAAGGTGCTGCCACTTGATTTTTTTGCGGATGTATGGGCTGCCGCTTGTAAAGGTGTTTTCGAGCTTCGATAGATTTGTACGATGACTTTCTGTACATTCTTATATTCCAGCTTGATCCCCAGTTGCTGTCCCGGATAAACCGTATTGTTTGTAGATGCGGATAAAGTAGGTTGTTCCAATTGTGCCAAGCGATTCTTTAAGATAGCCGTGCGAGGGTAACCGGAATATCGTTTGATACCCTCCTCGCATAGTTTCACCTCTTCCGCTTTGATAGAATCCCATTGGGTAGAGACGTAACGAAACATACTGCCGCTAACCAAATCCAATTTGGCGATTAAGATCTCGGCGGCATAGTTTTGAGAAGCTAAGTTCCTGTAAAGCTCATCCAATGCGTTCATGTAAGCCTCAAAAGACTCTTTATCCCTTTTATCCCCGTAAAGGAATCGTAGGTAATCCAATTCCGTAAGGAGGACCGATTTCATATTCGGCTCCTTATTTTGAAAGGCGATCAAGTCTTTATAGATCTGTACGGTCGGTTGGATGTCCAGTGCCCGGAAGGCTAGGAACTCATAGAGGGTCGGACGCAGGGTTTGCGAGTCCTTTCCGATCTCCAGAATATCCTTGAACTTGCTGACAGGCGTATTTTGCAATAAAGCCGTAGGTCGCAATGATAAATCGATCTCTTCCTTGATCTTATCCGTGAATAAGTTGGAAGTCCATACCCGGATATCCTCCGGGATATAACCGCTTAATTGGGTTCTTTGGTTGATGGTCCACTGGTTCCGTTGGTAGTAATTCTGATACATCTCCGCCAGCATGGAATGTAATACCGCCACGGAAGCCGAGTCGGCGCAACTGTTGGTGTAATTCTCCACCTCCTTGATCAGTTCCGGGAACTGATCATCGTTTACCTCCATCTGTTCTTTCATTTTAAGGATAAGATTCTTGATCACCATAGGGGTATTCTTATCGTTTATAGCTTGCGTGATAACAGAACTTCTTTGTTGAGGCTGGGCGGCCCGGCTATACATAATAACCGCCGAGATGCCGCAAAGTATCAGGGCAGATAAAATAATTGCTCTTATCTTCATATCTTTTGGGTTTTATAAGTTTAACAATAAACCTTTCCTATATAGATACAAAGAAAGAGCAAAAAGTTGTAAAACGTACGTTAATGTTTATTTTTTGCGCACGTAGGTGATGTAGGTGTAGGGGTAAGGGTTCTTCTCGTCTGCGGGATACTCCTCACGTTCAGTCTCTTCCCAAAGGTCCCAGTTTACGACGGGAAAGAACGAGGTAGCGTCGGGAAACTCATGATGGATGCGGGTAATATACATTTTGTCGGCTATTCTCAAAGCCTGTCTGTAGACCAACGCGCCGCCGATAATGAATATCTCGTCCTCTTTTCACATAAATCCAGAGCGGCCCCCATAGACTCGCAAGCGAAACAATTCACGAAACCAGCTTCGGGCATAGTCGTCAATACGACATTCTTCCGATTGGGCAGTGGCGCTACAGGGAGAGACTCGAATGTCTTACGTCCCATGATTACCGCATGTCCCGTGGTTAATTCCTTGAAACGCTTCATGTCTGAAGGCATGTGACATAATAATTGCTGATTCTTTCCGATCGCGCTTTTATCTGCGATTGCTGCGATGATAGAAATTGTACTCATAGACTTATTGATTTATGATTTGTAATTTATGATTTATGAATTAACTGTCAACTGTCCATCGTCAACTGCCAATTCTCAGACGGCCACTTCTCCCTTGATGTGGGGATGTGGGTCGTATCCGGTCAAATTGAAATCCTCGAACTTAAAATCGAAGATGCTCTTTACGTCCGGGTTGATCTCCATACGGGGCAACGCACGTGGCTCACGTGTCAATTGTAACTTAACTTGCTCCAAATGGTTGCTGTAGATATGGGCGTCTCCCAACGTATGAACAAAATCTCCCGCTTTAAGGCCGGTAGCTTGTGCCATCATTTGTAATAACAAGGCATAGGAGGCAATGTTGAACGGAACGCCAAGGAAATATCCGCGCTACGTTGATACAATTGTAGGCTCAACCGTCCGTTCGCCACGTAAAACTGGAAGAAAGCGTGGCAAGGAGGCAGGTTCATGTTGTCTAAGTCCGCCACGTTCCATGCGCTTACAATGATTCGTCGTGAATCCGGGTTATGCTTGATCGTCTCCACGGCCTCGGTGATCTGGTCGATAGATCCTCCTTTATAATCCGGCCATGACCGCCATTGGTAACCGTATATATGCCCAAGGCTACCATCCGCGTCGGCCCACTCGTTCCAGATGCGTACGCCATGATCTTGCAGATATTTTACGTTGGTATCTCCATTCAGGAACCATAACAATTCGTAGATGATAGACTTCAGATGCAGCTTCTTGGTAGTGAGTAGCGGGAATCCCTCTTCCAGATTGAACCGCATCTGATGACCGAATACGCTGATCGTTCCCGTACCCGTCCGGTCTTCTTTTCTAACTCCCTCGGTAAGTACTCTATTGAGCAGCTCTAAATATTGTTTCATTACTCACTTATTACAATAGTGTGCAAATGTACAAAAAGTGAATCGTATTATACTAGAATAACGGGTCAAAATATGAAATCGGTTGAGGATTCAAACGATTTCTTCATGTATCCTTGGCGGTTTCTTCGGGAGGTATTAGGGGATTTGTATGAAGGTCTAGCTTATTTATCAGCTGTTGGACGATCATCTACCAACTGTTGCATGATCTTCCAACGGCTGTTGCATGATCATCTACCAATTGGTGGATGATTAAGATGTCAAGAGGAAGAGTGTAGTACTTCGGGAGGAAATCGGTAAGGATTCCCGAGAAAATGCGTAAGGATATTGGACCTCATGTGGATAGAATGCGTATCTTTGCCCGAAGAATAACATTTATTAATTTTAAAGGAAAGAGATGAAAAAACTTTGTTTTGCGGTCATGGCAATGTGTATGTTATTGTCATGCGGAGGTAAGAATGAGAAGGGGGCGGCTACGGAAGAGGCCACTCTTTCTGGTTTGATGAAGTCGGATTTTGTATCTGAGGTAGATGGTAAGCCGACTGCTTTGTATGTGTTGAAGAATAAGAAAGGGGCTGAGGCTTGCGTAACGAATTGGGGTGGACGCTTGGTTTCCGTGATGGTGCCTGATAAGAACGGTAAGATGACGGATGTTGTGCTTGGGTATGATAATATCGCGCAATACGTGGCGAACCCGGACATGAATTATGGTGCCTTGATCGGACGTTATGGCAACCGTATTGCGAATGGTAAGTTTACGTTGGACGGAACGGAGTATCAACTTCCGCAGAATAATAACGGGCATTGCTTGCATGGAGGTCCGAAAGGATATCATGCGGTAGTTTGGGACGCGAAACAGATCGATGACCAAACCTTGGAGCTGACTTATCTATCGAAAGACGGTGAGGCAGGTTTCCCCGGTAATCTGGATATCAAGGTGATCTATAAGTTGACGGATGATAACGCCGTTGATATTAAGTACGAGGCTACGACGGATAAACCTACTGTCGTGAATTTGACAAACCATAGTTATTTCAACCTTTCCGGTGTTCCCGGCTCGCAAATCATGGATCATACGATCATGATCGATGCGGATACATATAACCCGGTGGACGAGACTTTGATCCCGACCGGTATCGAACCCGTGGAAGGCACTCCGATGGATCTCCGCAAACCGGTAGTGGTAGGCGCTGATATCGACAATCCGTTTACGCAATTGGTTTATGGTGGTGGTTACGATCATAACTGGATTTTGAACGCCGCCGGCGATATCAATAAGGTAGCCGCTAAAGTTGTATCTCCGACAAGCGGTATCGTTATGGAAGTTTACACCAACGAGCCGGGTCTTCAATTCTATGCCGGCAACTCAATGACGAAAGCGGGTGATAAAGGCAAGTTAGGTGTGGTTTACCCGCATCGTGGCGCTCTATGTCTGGAGACTCAACATTACCCGGATAGCCCGAACCAACCGTCTTTCCCGAGTGTCATCCTTCGTCCGGGCGAGAAATATGCGAGTGAGTGTATTTATAAGTTCTCGGTAGAGTAAATAAGGAAGAAAGTTCCGGATTTGGAAATATCCAAATAATGGTGGAGGCGCATATACATTAAATAGTATGTATATGCGCTTCTCTTTTTACTCACGGAAGCATCTTGTTTATAGTGTAAGAATTTATCGCTAGAGAGTATACGCTATCTTTTCCCAATAGATTTTAAAAGAGAAAAAATAAATCCATATGATGTATGAGAAAAAGCGTTATATTTGTATCGATAAAGTAAACTCTTGTGGAAATTCAAGGGTTTATGAATCAAAGTGTGATTACGATAAGCGTTTAAGATATTATCTTTGGAACTGAAAATCGCCAAGTTTCAAGTCGGACAGAGATAATAGGCAACTAAACGCTCACGCTTGTTATATATACTGCCTAATAGTATACGTAATAAGGCGTGGGCTGTTGTTTATTATTTGTCCGATGGGTGTTTGGCGATGCCTCAGTTTCGAATAGTAGATTAACAGTTCCCACGCTTCTTTTTTGTAGCATGTAGAAATACCGAACAAGGTGAACGGTCCGGTTTGAGGGAAACGTATATGGAGGTAATTAAAAAGCAACGTTTGGCTGTCTGTCGTATATTATTGGATGTAGTGGAAGGTGCGTGTGAGGTCCGTGATCCGGATCTGATCATGCGGACTCGTCATTATCCGGCACTTCAAAGGGAGATGTGTTTTGCGGATCGGGATTGGGAAGAAGCGAGAGATTTGAGTGTACTTGCCTGCTTGGTACTATCCAAGGAATTGCATTATAAGGTTAAGATGATGATCGGTTTGGTAGCTCATGACTTGTATTCAAGGGAGTCCTCGGTCTCTTATCAGCAACGCCTGTCCTTCGATGTGCTGATGAGTGCGATCGATTGGCCGGTCTCTTTTAAGGAGATCACGCTCTTTGCTCCCTCAAAATAAGTTATAGTTTGTACGTAAGACCTTGAATTCCGTTCTGCGGTTGATCTGGTCGGCGATCTCTTGCTGTTCCGGCGGCAGGGCAAGGATGAATTCCTCGGTAAGCACATCGCCTTCTTTCAAGAAATCGAATTGTTTAGCCATCTTCTTGTTGATCGTCTTGGGAACGCTTTCTCCATATCCTTTCGCTTCCAAACGAGCTGCCTCGATACCTCCCGCTATTAGGTAATCCACGACCGATTGCGCACGGCGTTGTGCCAGGCGTTCGTTATACTGGTCGCTGCCTTTACGGTCGGTATGTGCTCCCAGCTCGATCGTCACGTTCGGGTTATCGTTCAGCATCTTGATCATTTCATCCAGTGCTTTCTTGGATTCCGGACGAAGGGTCGCTTTATCGAAATCGTAGAAAATGTTATCGATAACAACCGGCTTGCTGATCGGAGAGAGGAAGAAATCCACGATATATGTCTCGTTTTTCTCCTCGGGGCCGGTATGCAACTCGTAATTCTGGTTGAGGTAACCACGGGCGCTGGCCATCATGACATAACGGATGTCCCGTTCCAACTCGACACGATAGGTTCCGTCTTTCTTGACCGGGACTTTCACGTTCAGTCCGTCTTTTCCGACGATGCGTACGGTAGCGTCCTCGATCGGATATTCATCGACATCGTTTACGATTCCTTCGATGAAGATGGTGATCGTAGGCCGTTCAAAGGAATATATATGGTCATAGCCCCGTGCGTCGTTGCGGTTGGAGCAGAAGAAGCCTCGTTCCTCTTTTCCGGCGAAGGTGATACCGAAATCGTCTGCCATAGAGTTGATGGGAGCGCCTAGGTTCTCGACATTCCACTTCCCTGTACTGTCTTGCGTGGCCTTGAACAGATCGAGACCACCCATTCCCGGATGTCCGTTGGACGCGAAATAAAGGGTGACGGAATCCCGGACATACAGGGAACATCTCGTCTCCCGGGGTGTTGATCTCTTCTCCTAGGTTCTCCATCGGGCCGAAATCGTTTCCCGCTACCCGGGCACGGAAAATATCCTTGCCACCGAAACCGCCCACGGCGTCGGATACGAAATACAAGTATTTGCCGTCCGGCGAGATGGAAGGATGGCCGAGGGCAGTAACCGAGTCTTTTACGATCGTCGCACGGGTTCCTTTTCCCCATTTGGCGCTGCTTCGGGTAGATATGTAAATCTCGGCGGTACGAGGGCCTTCCGGATCTTGGGCGCAATAGGTATAATACATCGTGTTTCCATCGGGGGAGAAAGAGGGGTTCCTTCGTCGTATTCCGTATTCACCTCGTCTTCAAGCTCTACGGGAGCTAGCCAAGCCCCTTTCTCGTCTTGCTTGACAAGGAAGAGGTTATTGTTATTTTGCCCGGTGATGGCGCTAACTTTTGCGTCTTTGTCTTTCGAGCGGGAAGAAGCGAAGTATAGTTGGTCGTATTTATCTCCGGCCAGCATCGGACTGAATTCTCCCCGGCGGGAATTGAATTTATCCATGCGTCTTACCTCGTAGCGGGTAGGGTTCTTTTTCCATCCGGGAGCTAACTCGCATCCTTGTATGCCGTTGATGGCTAATAAATTGCTAGGATCGTTCTCCATATAGATATCGTAGTTCTTGATCGCTTCCGGATAACGTCCGGTCTTCTGTAACATCTGTCCCATGCGTAGGTAGACGGTGCTATCGGGGTAATCATAGCGGATGGCGTTCATATAGGCGCTAGTCGCTTTCCCCGTATTATTGATCAACCGGTTACATTCGGCCATACGGTAAGCGATATAGCCGCGCAAATCCCTTTTCTTCGGGGATGTTTTCGTGTAAACTTTACGATAAATGGCAGCTGCCTCATAGTATTCCCCGATACGCTGCTTCTCCTCGGCATCGCTCAACTTCGCCGATTTGCAGGAATACAAGGAAGATACGATAAGCAAAAATAAAACATATATAGTAAAATGTGCTTTCATTCAATCTAGAATATATTCATGCAAATATAACGAATTGTATGGGATCTTATTGTATGTTGAAAGAAACAGTTACCTTTGTAGAAAACGAAACCTATTCAGATGAATCTATTAAGTAAGTCAAAAGTTGCTATGGCTATGGAAGGATTACCGGAGCATTTTTCTATGGACCAGCTTGTCGATAAGATGTCTTTTGTCGATAAGGTCTGTATTGGAATAAAAGAATCAGAAGAAGGAAAAGTGTTAACCAAATTGGAATGCCGGAATAAATTAGCGAAATGGTTGAAGTAAAATGGACTGATTTTGCGATCCAAAACCTTAATGAAATTGGAGATTATATTGAGAAGAAGAGTTATACCTCGTATGCCTCCCGAGTTGTAAGTGGATTGTTTGCGGCGGTAGATGTTTTAGAACGTTTTCCTTTGGCCGGGCGTATGGTTCCGGAGTTTCAAGATACGACTATAAGAGAGCTTATCCGGATGAATCATTACCGGATTGTTTACAGAGTGGTTAATGAGAGCCGAATAGATATTTTAACTGTTCACCATTCGGCTCGTATTTTACATGCATCTATATTAACAAGGAACTATCCCCATAACTTAGAAACCTGAAATCGTGCTCTAAGGCATATTCATAGATGGATTTCCAGTTTCCTTTTACGAAAGCGGAGATCAGCAGGAGCAAGGTGCTTTTGGGTTGGTGGAAGTTGGTGACGATTCCTTTTATAATCTTGAACTCATAGCCGGGGGCAATGATGATCTGCGTAGCCGTTACCAGCGTATCCGCATCATGCTTATCCAGATAATCGAGGATGTTTTGAAGGGAACGCTCCGCTGTCAGCCGGTTGTTATTCATGTCGTAAGGCATCCATTGTTTTACGACGAGATCTTCGGAAGTCGCTTCCGGGTTATTATCTAGGATCACGCCCATGTAATAGAGACTTTCCAAGGTCCGTACGGAAGTCGTTCCTACGGCGATGATATTTCCAAGGTTGCTTTTGATACGTTCGATGGAACTGCGGCGGACGGAGATAAATTCCGTGTGCATCTCGTGACCTTCGATCGTGTCGCTTTTTACCGGTTTAAAGGTACCCGCTCCGACATGCAAGGTGACTTCTTCCCGCCCGATGCCCCGAGCATCTATATCGGCAAGTACTTCCGGAGTGAAATGAAGTCCGGCGGTCGGTGCGGCGACGGAGCCTTTATCTTAGAATAAACTGTTTGATAGGTCTGTAGGTCGCTCTTCTCTGTTTCCCTGTGCAAATAAGGAGGAATCGGCAAGACCCCGGCGGCATCCAAGATATCGGCGAACGTATAAGCTTCATTATCCCAAATGAATTCGATCAAATGTGTGTCACCATGAGACTTTTTCTTATCCGCTGTCAGCACGACCGGTTCATCCTTAATGAAGATCGTTTTGGATAAAGTGCCTTCTTTCCATTTCTTAAGGTTGCCAACCAAGCAAGTCCAGCTACAGCGTCGGGTCTCTTGAAAAATCAAGGCGTAATCATGAGGCTCGATGGGCTCTAAGCAGAAAATCTCGATGCGTGCGCCGGTCTCTTTCTGGAAAAGTAGGCGGGCTTGTATGACCCGGGTATTATTGAATACCATCAAGGTGTTTTGGGGAAGATAATCCGTGATATGCTTAAAGATACTTTCGCTTATTTCCCCGTTACGGTAGAGTAAAAGTTTGGACTCGTCCCTTTTAGGCAATGGGAACTTCGCGATTCGTTCGTCCGGTAACGAATAGTTATAATCTTCGATACGTATTTCTTGCGTCTTCATTACTTCTTCTGTCCTGTTAAAAAACATCCGTTTGTACGGATTCCGGGTGCAAAAAGTAGTAAATAGGTTTCGGATTCGCGGATTATTCCCTAATTTTGTGCGCATAATATAATAAGGTATAGAATATGAGTATTCAAATAGGTGATAAAGTTCGCTTCCTGAATAGTGTGGGAGGTGGAGTCGTACGTGGATTCCGTGGAAAGGACCAAGTGTTGGTTGAGGATGAGGATGGGTTTGAGGTTCCTGCCTTGATCAAGGAATGTGTCGTGGTTGGGGGCAATGATATGCAAGTGCATAGCTCGAATCGCCCGAAAGTACAGGCTCCGGTAGAGACTCCTTCCCCAAAGAAGCCTGAACCCAAAGAGGAAAAGGTCGAGGAGACACCGGAGGGAGAGCGTCTGAATGTGTATCTGGCTTATCTCCCGGTCGATCCGAAGGCGTTTCAGCAATGCGGCTATGAGACGTATTTCGTGAATGATAGCAATTACTATTTGTTCTTCAATTATATGAACCGGACGAATAATAGCTGGACAAGCCGTTATAACGGGATTATCGAGCCGAATACGAAAATATTCCTAGAGGAGTTCGGTAAGCCGGAGTTGAATGATCTGGAAAGGATCTGCGTGCAACTGATCGCTTTCAAGAATGATAAACCCTATTCGTTGAAAAACGCCGTATCTGTAGAGTTGCGCTTGGATACGGTTAAGTTCTACAAGCTTCACTGCTTTATGGAGAATGATTTCTTTGAGGAGGATGCCTTGATTTATCCGATTATCCGCAATGACTTGCCCGAGAGAGAACTATTGGTCTCTGCGGCAGAGTTGAAGGAAGCTATGCAGCAAAAGGTTCGTGAGGAACGTAGGGTTCCCCGGCAAATCGTGAAAAAGAAGCCGACGAATAGCGCTATCCTTGAGATCGATTTGCATATAACCGAATTGTTGGATAATACGAATGGATTGAGCAATGCGGATATGCTGACGTACCAGTTGGGAAAATTCCGTGAGGTGATGGATCAGTACGCTCTTAATAACGGACAGAAGATTGTCTTTATCCATGGAAAAGGCGATGGCGTGTTGCGTAAGGCGATCGAGAAGGATTTGAAGACCCGTTATAAGCAACATTATTTTCAAGACGCTTCTTTCCGCGAATATGGCTTTGGTGCGACGATGGTAACGATTAAGGCTGATACCTCGAAACATGGCCATTGAGATAGAACGGAAATTCTTGGTCTCCGGTGATTTCTTACCGGAGGCTGTTAGCTCCACCCGTATCGTGCAGGGATATATTTGCTCACAGCCCGGACGTACGGTTCGTATTCGTATCCGGGGAGAGGAGGGATTCCTAACGATCAAAGGCGCTTCGGATGAGAAAGGCTTGAGCCGTTATGAGTTCGAACAAAAGATTCCTCTGGAGGATGCCGAGCGGTTGTTGGAGCTTTGCGAGCCGGGCGCGATCGACAAGGTTCGTTATCTGGTTCCCAGAGGTAGCCATACGTGGGAAGTCGATGTTTTCCACGGAGCGAATGAAGGGTTGATCCTTGCGGAGATCGAGTTATCGTCAGAGGACGAGCCTTTGAGAAACCGGCTTGGCTGGGTAAGGAGGTAAGTGGAGATCGCCGTTATTATAATTCAATGTTGACAAAACATCCTTTTAATAGTTCAAATGCATGAAGAAACTCTTTTTATCTGTAGCGGCCGCTATATTGGCGTTTCCGGTCTTGGCCGATGAGGGCATGTGGCTGCTCCCTTTATTGAAGCAACAAAAGTTTGCGGAGATGCAGGCCCTTGGTCTGCGATTAAGCGATCAGGAAGTGTATAGCGCTGAGGCTCCTTCTCTGAAAGATGCCGTGGTTCGTTTTGGCGGTGGTTGTACGGGCGAGATGATCTCTCCGGACGGGTTGGTGCTGACGAATCATCATTGTGGTTATAGTAGCATCCAACGGCATAGTACCTTGGAACATGATTATCTGACGGACGGCTTTTGGGCGATGTCTCGTGATAAGGAGCTTCCGAATCCGGGATTGACGGTTACTTTTATCGATAAGATCGATGACGTGACGGATTATGTGAGGACGGAACTGAAAAGATCACGGATCCGAACAGCATGGAATTCTTGTCCGCTAAGTACTTGAATGGCCTCGCTAAAGCGAAAGTAGGTGAGAAGTTCTTACAGGATAACCCCGGTACGGAAGTCGAGATCAAGGCTTTTTATGGAGGTAATAAGTACTATATGTTTACCAAGAAGATCTATTCGGATGTCCGTTTAGTCGGTGCTCCCCCTTCCTCTATCGGTAAGTTCGGGGCGGATACGGATAACTGGATGTGGCCTCGCCATACCGGAGACTTCTCTCTTTTCCGTGTGTATGCCGACGCGAACGGAAATCCGGCACCTTATTCGGAAACCAATGTCCCGCTTCGTCCGAAACGTTGGCTAAAGCTTTCTTTAAAAGGTGTGGAGGAGAACGATTATGCCATGATCATGGGGTTCCCCGGCCGTACCAATAAATACTATACCTCATGGGAGGTAGCTGAACGTCGGGATATAGATAATGCGGTACGTATTAATATCCGTAATCTCCGTCAAGAGGCGATGCTGGAAGAAATGTTGAAAGATCCGCAAGTTCGGATTCAATACGCTAGTAAGTATGCAGGTTCTACGAACGCTTATAAGAATGCGATCGGTAGTAACTGGGCGATCAACAAACGTAATTTTGAGCAGGTGAAAAACGATGAGCAGGATCGTTTGATCGCTTGGTCGAAGAAGATGTGTGAGCCTGCTTATCCGGAAGCGCTTCTGACATTGGAGCAGATCGTTAATGATCGTAAGGATTTGCGTTTCCGTAGTTGGATGTTGGATGAGGCATTGAGCCGTGGCATCGAGTTCTCCAAAGTTCCGACCGATATCGAGACTGTTTGTGAGGCTTTGGAGGGGAAAGATCGTTCCGAGCAGCAAAAACAGGTCACTCAATTGGAGAGGGCTTTCCACCGTTTTGCTGATAAGGATTATGCGCCGATGGTTGATAAGAAGATAGCGAAAGTCATGTTAAAGGAATATAGGCGTTTGGTCGCTCCGAAGTCGCAGCCGGCTTATTTTTCCGTAATCGATAGCAAGTTTAAGGGGGATGTGGATAAATTCGTAGATTATCTGTTTGATAAATCGATCTATGGTAGCGAGAAGAACTTTAATGCGTTCAAGGAGCACCCGTCTGTCAAAACTTTGAGAGAAGATCCGATGATTCTGTTCGCGCAATCCGTAAAGGATGAGAAAAAGGCGTTAGATAAGGCTTTGGCTGATTTTGATGCCGGATATGCGATCGCCCATCGTGCGTATGTGAAAGGACTTTTAGCGATGTATGGAGACTTGGCTAGTTTTCCGGACGCGAACTCTACGCTTCGTCTGACTTATGGGCAGGTGAAAGGTTACAGTCCTCGTGATTGCGATTATTATGGTCATCAAACCACTTTAGACGGCGTCATGGAGAAGGAGGATTCTACGAATTGGGAATTTGTGGTTTCTGCTCGTTTGAAGGAATTATATCAAGCAGGAGACTTTGGCCCTTATAAGATGCCTAACGGTAAAATGCCGGTTGCCTTCTGTGCTACGACCCATACAACGGGAGGGAACTCCGGTAGTCCGGTATTGAATGGACAAGGAGAGTTAATCGGTATCAATTTCGACCGTAACTGGGAAGGAGTAGGAGGGGATATCCAATATCTGCCCGATTATCAACGCAGTATCATTGTGGATATCCGTTATGTCCTATTCGTAATCGATAAATATGCGGAGCCGGTTATTTATTGAACGAGATGGAATTCTCAAGATAGAGAAGTAAGTTAACTTACTTCTCTATAAAAAAAAAAGGAGACGTATCTTTTAAAGATACGTCTCCTCTTTTTTGTATATTTATATCTATAACTTAATAAATCTTGTCAAGATCAACAGCTTTGACTCTGAAGATATGACCGTTACGAGAGAATACCAACTCTCCGTCTTCCTTCTTCTTCTGATTCACCAAACGCTGAAAAGCTATATTTGCACCTTTTACTATATTCTCTTCGAATTCTCTAACTTCTTGCTCATTCATGATGTTCAAGTTTTGTAAAAATATCTAGATTATACACTTCCCTTTTATCATTCTTGAATCCCTTGGCGATCACTTCCATGGGAGACATCGAATTATCAGTTATCATCCAATAGTCACTAATAGGAAGGTATAGCTCAAATAAATTGTGGATACCGGCCTCATACCGACGCCGTATCGTTGCTTCCGGAATATTGTGACCTCCGGCGGCTACCCTCATTTTCACACGTTCCACGGCTAGATCCGGCGTATTCAGCCAGAAGTAAAGCAATGTAACATAATAACCTTCCCTTTGTGCTTCCCGTATCAGGTTTGCGACTGAACGGGTGGCCAGCGTAGTTTCCATTGCGAAAGTCTCACCAGCACCGATGAGTTCCTTTATCCGCTTATACATAATACGACTAGCTTCAACGGCGACGGCTATACTGTCTGCATTAAAAGGGGAAAGTCCCTTGGCTATCTCGTCTGAGTTAACAAACTCCCTACATTTTAGCATTTCTGGTAAAATAGTGAAGGAAGCTGTTGTTTTTCCTGCTCCGTTGCAACCTGATATTATATACAAATATGGCACTGTTTGCTGTTTTTGATGCTGCAAATATATGTAATAGTTTTTTAATATGCGTCGTTTTATTTCTCAAAAATCGTGAAAATGTGCAGGAAATGTACTTTTAACTAACAGGTTTGTTGGGGAAAGTGGTGGTTTTGTTAATTTTTATACCCAAAGTAGATCACTCATGATTCCGTCGGAAACGAAGATTCCTGACTTGGATAAAATCAATTTGTCACCGGTTTGTAATAAGAGACCTTGGTTGATATGGGGTTGAGCTTGCTTTTGACAATAAGAAAGGAGCTTCCTGCCAAATTTTGTCTGGATATCAGCGAAAGAGACTCCCCACATGGTTCGAAGGCCGGTGATGATGAAGTCGTTGTACCGGGTGCATAGGTCTAAATCCTCGGATTCTATTGTCGGATGCCCATTTTCTATACCTTCTATATATATAGGTAGAGAAGATGGATTCCATTCCCGGTCTATTCCGTTATAAGAATGGGCGGAAGGACCGAGCCCCAGATATTTCTTTCCGGTCCAGTAGGAGCTATTGTGCTTGGAGAAGAATCCGGGACGGGCGAAATTGGAGATCTCGTAATGCAAATAGCCCGCTTCTGTCAACCGGTCTATTAATGTGGAAAAGAACGAGACGCTTAACTCCTCGTCTACGGGAGTTACTTTTCCCGCTTCCATTAATTTGTAAAGTGCGGTACCTTCTTCGTAAATGAGGTGGTAGGCGGAAAGATGGGGAACATCCAGCCGGATCGCTTGTCGCAAATTCTCTTCCCATGCTTGCTTCGTTTGGTTAGGAAGTCCGTAGATCAAATCGATACTGATATTTGTAATCCCATATTCCTTGCATAGTTCTACTGCTTTAATCGCTTGTTCCCGGTCATGGCGACGATTCAGAAAACGCAAATCTTCCGGATGAAAACTCTGTACACCCATGCTGACCCGGTTAAAAGGATAATTACGGAGAAGCGATACATATTCTCGTTTCATGTCATCCGGATTCGCCTCTAAGGTAATCTCCGCTTGCTCGGCTACATCAAAAAGACGATAGATGGCTTCGAATATCTTACCGAAATCCTTCTCGTCTAATTGAGAGGGAGTGCCTCCCCGAAGTAAATGGTTTCTAATGCTTCGTTTCCTATATATCCCTTCCGCAATTCCATCTCTTTTATAAGTGCGTTTATATACGGCTCTTTATACTTCATCTCCGTATTGGAAAAAAAGTCACAGTATAAACACCGCTTGGCGCAAAAAGGAACGTGGATGTATAAGCCTGCCATCTGTATGGACACAATTATATCTTTACACAAAGATATGATTTTAATTCAAAAAACCTTGCTGCTGCACAACATAGTTCTCAAACACCGGGCGATAATTGCTTTTTTTCCTTTACAATCTCTAATTTGCGCCCTCGTGAAAGTGATTCACGCCAAATAAACGTATTGTTAAACTCAAATAAATCCTGATATCATGAAAGTATACCAAACAAATGAAATTAAGAACATCTCTATCTTGGGAAGTTCGGGGTCTGGGAAAACCACTCTCGCTGAAGCTATGCTTTACGAGGGTGGAGTTATAAAACGTCGCGGCTCCGTTGAGGCAGGAAATACGGTGTGCGATTATTTCCCGGTTGAGAAAGAGTATGGATACTCAGTTTTCTCAACCGTTTTCAGTGTTGAGTGGCAGGATCGGAAGCTGAATTTCATCGATTGTCCGGGTTCGGATGATTTCGTGGGAGGAGCTGTTTCCGCTCTGAATGTCACGGATACGGCACTGATGGTATTGAATGCCCAGTACGGTGTTGAGGTTGGAACCGTTAACCAGTTCCGGTATACTGAACAATTTCATAAACCGGTGATTTTCGTTGTCAATCAGCTTGATAATGATAAAGCCGACTATGAGGGAACCATCGCCCAGTTGAAAGACCGTTGGGGCAGTAAGATCGTTCCTATCCAATATCCGATTAGCTGCGGCTCTTCTTTCAATGCTGTGGTGGATGTATTAAAAATGAAGATGTATCGTTGGAAACCGGAAGGTGGAGTTCCTGATGTATTGGAAATCCCCGCCGAGGAAATGGATAAGGCGATGGAGTTGCATCAAGCCTTGGTGGAAGCCGCCGCTGAGAACGACGATATGTTGATGGAGAAATTCTTTGAGGAAGGTGCCTTGAGCGAGGATGATATGCGTGCCGGTATCCGTGCGGGCTTGGTTACTCGCAGTATGTTCCCGGTATTCTGCGTATGTGCCGGTCGTGATATGTGTGTTCGTCGTACGTTGGAGTTTTTGGGTAACGTGGTTCCTTGTACAGATAAGATGCCTCGTCTGATTACTACGGAAGGCGTAGAGGTGACTCCGGACTCGAATGGTCCTACTAGCTTGCTCTTCTTCAAGACTACCGTGGAACCTCATATTGGCCAGGTTTCCTATTTTAAAGTGATATCAGGAAAAGTAAAAGAAGGAGATGATTTGCTGAATGCCGATCGTGGATCGAAAGAACGTATCGCTCAGTTATTTGCGGTAGCTGGACAAACTCGTACCCCGGTTACGGAAATGGTGGCGGGTGATATTGGAGCGACCGTTAAGTTAAAGGATGTTCGCCGTGGTAATACATTGAACGGAAAGGGTTGTGATTATCGTTTCGACTTCATTAAATATCCGGATCCGAAATATCGTCGTGCTATCAAGCCGGTGAATGAGGCTGACGCCGAGAAGATGATGGAAATCTTGATACGTATGCGTGAGGAAGACCCGACATGGGTAATCGAGCAGTCCAAGGAATTGAAGCAGACAATCGTTTCCGGTCAAGGTGAGTTCCATCTTCGTACATTGAAATGGAGAATCGAGAATAATGATAAATTGCCGATCGAATATCTGGAGCCGAAGATCCCGTATCGTGAGACGATTACGAAAGCGGCTCGTGCGGATTACCGTCATAAGAAACAATCCGGTGGCGCAGGCCAGTTCGGTGAAGTTCACTTGATTATCGAGCCTTATTATGAAGGTATGCCTGCTCCGGATACCTACCGTTTCGGCGGACAGGAGTATAAGATGAATGTTCGTGATACTCAAATAATTGATTTGGATTGGGGTGGTAAAGTCGTGTTCGTAAACTGTATCGTTGGTGGTGCTATCGACGCTCGTTTCTTGCCGGCTATCCTAAAAGGTATCATGGCTCGTATGGAACAAGGTCCGTTGACCGGTTCGTATGCTCGTGACGTACGTGTTATCGTGTATGATGGTAAGATGCACCCGGTAGACAGTAATGAGATCTCTTTCATGCTTGCCGGACGCAATGCGTTCAGTACCGCTTTCAAGGAGGCTGGCCCTAAGATCTTGGAGCCTATTTACGATGTCGAGGTTTCCGTTCCTGCCGATTATCTGGGAGATGTGATGAGTGACTTGCAAGGACGCCGCGCCTTGATTATGGGTATGAATAGCGAGAAGGGATTTGAGAAACTATTGGCGAAAGTTCCTTTGAAAGAGATGTCTAACTATTCTACTTCACTAAGCTCCATTACGGGCGGACGTGCTTCCTTTACGATGAAGTTCGCTAGTTACGAGTTAGTTCCTGCCGATGTACAAGAGAAGTTGTTAAAGGCTTACGAGGCTACTCAATCAGAAGAATAGGTAAAGTAAAATGTCATCATAATTTTTTAATATTTAAAGTTAAACGAGAAAAGGCCGGCTTTGTGAAGAGCTGGCCTTTTTGTTATGTGTTTTTCATTAGGTTGTCGTGAACTTGTAATACCGAAAGTGTTCTTTTGTATCATCTTAAACAAGAAAAAGATGATATTAAGAAAGTACTATCCGACTATTGTCCTCTCTGATATCCATTTGGGATCGGAACATTCCCGGACGGAGGAGGTCACCCGTTTTCTCAAGCACGTAGATTGCGATCGATTGATTTTGAATGGTGATATCATCGATGGCTGGCAATTGAAGAAATCCGGTAAACGCTGGAAACAAAAGCATACCGATTTCTTTAAGGTATTGATGAAGATGATGGAGAAAAGGGGTACGGAGATTATCTATGTAGTGGGGAACCATGATGATTTTCTCGACAGCTTGGCTCCTTTTAAGTTCTCCAATATATCGATCGTAAAGGATTATTTGCTGAAGACGAGACAAGGAAAACGCTATTTCGTGACACATGGCGATATTTTCGATACGGTTACGACCCATATGCGTTGGCTTGCCATGCTTGGGGATGTGGGGTATACTTTTTTATTGTGGTTGAATAAGGTTTACAATCATCGTAGAGAGCGGCAAGGAAAACCTTATTTCTCTTTATCCCAAGAGGTGAAACACCGGGTGAAAAGTGCGGTCTCTTATATCTCGGAGTTTGAGAAAGAGTTGGTACGCTTAGCGGAGGCCAAGCATTTGGACGGGATTATTTGCGGCCATATTCACCAAGCGGCGAGCGTATGGTATGGTAATGTGCATTATCTAAATTCCGGCGATTGGGTGGAAAGCATGACCGCTCTCGTGGAGGATGAACAAGGAGAGTGGGATATTGTTACATATAATAATGTACAACTATATGCGGATGCCGTATGAAAATCCTGTTTATCATACAAGGTGAGGGACGTGGGCACTTGACCCAAGCGTTATCCTTACGTCAGAAATTGATGGCCGAAGGACATGAGATCGTTGGTGTGTTGGTCGGAAAAAGCCCAGCCCGCCGTTTACCGGATTTCTTCTTGAATAAGATTCTGTCGCCGGTATATCCGTTTGAGAGTCCGAATTTTTTACCGACGGCTAAGAATAAACAAGTGAGTTTGATGCGTAGCATATTATATAATGTATTGCGTCTGCACAAATACATGGGAAGTATCCGTTATATCGACCGGATGATTCGGCAGACAGATGCGGATGTTGTCGTGAATTTCTACGAGCTGCTGACGGGGCTGACTTACTTACTTTTCCGTCCGAAAGCGACGATGGTATGTATCGCCCATCAATATCTATTCTTGCATCCGGACTTCGTTTTCCCGAAGCAGAGCACATTGTCGTTGGCGTCGCTACGATTTTTTACGAGATTAACGGCGATAGGCTCCGTCAAAAAATTAGCCTTGTCTTTTCGGAAGATGCGTGAGGCACCGTTGGGAGGAATAGTCGTGGTTCCTCCTTTATTAAGGCAAGAAGTCTTGGATGCGGTTCCCTCGAACGGCAGTTATTTGCATGGTTATTTGTTGAATAGCGGGTTTAGTGAGGAGATCCGTTCTTGGCATTCCCGTCATCCTTCGGTTCCGATGCATTTCTTTTGGGATAAGAAAGATCAGCGAGCCGAGGTGAAAATAGACGATTGCCTTTCTTTCCATCAGCTGGATGATACGTTGTTTCTACGTTATATGTCGGGGGCGAAGGCTTATGCTACGACCGCCGGGTTCGAATCCGTATGTGAGGCGATGTATCTGAATAAACCTGTATTGATGGTTCCTACACATATTGAGCAAGCTTGCAATGCTTACGATGCCTCTTTGTCTGGCGCAGGCGTTGTCGCTGATTGTTTTGATCTGGACGTGTTATTATCCATTTCGGAAAGTCATGTGGAGAATCCGGTCTTCCGGCATTGGGTGAAACAGGCGGATTGGCTTATTCTTCGTGAGTTCCGTGAGGATTTGTTGCGTGAGGAACATCCGGTAACGAGCCTAGGGAGGATTACGACAAATTGGGTGGCGCGTCTGGGGAGATTCCTGCCTATCTAGGAACTTATAGCAGTGTCATGCTGGAGAAGCAGGTGTGTCACGCTGATGGCACGGGTGTGCCACGCTGATGGCACGGGTGTGCCACGCCGATGGCACGGGTGTGCCATGCCGATGACATGGGTGTGCCATCAGCGTGGCACTGAAGTCTTATTTATTCAACGCTTGCTCGATATCGGCGATGATATCATCGGCGTTCTCGATACCTACAGAGAAGCGGATTAAGTCCGGAGCTACGCCAGCCTCTATCAATTGCTCATCGCTCAACTGGCGGTGCGTATGACTGGCCGGGTGAAGCACGCAAGTACGGGCATCCGCTACGTGAGTTACGATAGCGGCGAGTTTCAAGCTATCCATAAACTTGATCGCCACCTCACGTCCACCTTTCAATCCGAAGGATAATACGCCGCAAGAGCCATTCGGTAGATACTTCTTGGCGAGTTCATGGTACGGATTGCCTTCCAATTCCGGATAATGAACCCAAGCTACCTTATCACACTTCTGTAGCCACTGCGCTACCGCCAAGGCGTTTTTGCAATGCTGCGGTACACGAAGATGCAAGGTCTCCAATCCCAGATTCAATAGGAATGCGTTTTGCGGGGATTGGATCGCTCCAAGGTCACGCATCAGTTGGCTAGTCGCTTTCGTGATGAACGCTAATTTCCCGAATGCTTTGGTATAGGTCAATCCGTGGTAAGAAGGGTCCGGTTGGCAAAGTCCCGGGAACTTCTCGGCATGCGCTTCCCAATCGAAATTGCCGCTGTCCACGATACAACCGCCCACGCTCGTGGCATGGCCATCCATATATTTAGTCGTGGAGTGCGTAACGATATCCGCTCCCCATTCGAACGGACGGCAATTGATCGGCGTGGCAAACGTATTATCGACGATCAAGGGTACGCCATGATTATGGGCGATGCGGGCAAACTTCTCCACATCCAATACCATAACGCCCGGATTGGAGATCATCTCGCCGAACATCGCCTTCGTATTCGGGCGGAAAGCCTTGGAGATCTCTTCCTCGCTCGCGTCTTGATCGATGAATGTGCATTCGATTCCCAGCTTCTTCAAGGTAACGGCCAGTAGATTATAAGTACCTCCATAAATGCTGGTTGCGCTTACGATATGGTCGCCAGCCTCGCAAATATTGAAGAAAGCGAAAAAGCTAGCGGCCTGCCCGGATGAGGTCAGCATGGCAGCCACGCCACCTTCCAACGCCGCGATCTTGGCGGCTACAGCCTCGTTTGTCGGGTTTTGAAGGCGGGTATAGAAATAGCCGCTTTCCTCCAAATCGAACAATTTAGCCATCTGCTCACTCGTCTCATACTTGAATGTCGTGCTTTGATAGATCGGGAGGACACGGGGTTCTCCTTTCTTGGGTTGCCAACCGGCCTGTACGCACAGGGTTTCCGGTTTGAATTTGTTATCCATATAGGTTGTTTTTTTAATTGAATGTCATTTTAATCGCGAATGTACGGAAAATCGGTAAGAATTGTTCCGCTTACAAGATCTTCTTCTGTAAGATACTGAACCAGATGAAAGCGACGATACCTTTTAGCATGCTGGAAAGGCTGATCGCCCACCAAACACCCGTAATACCCAGTCCCGCTGCCGCCAGCCCGATGGCCAAAGGTATGCGCAGGGTGTTGCACGAGATGCTGATGATCGCCGGTGGAACCGTTCGGCCGGTACCGTAGAACATGCCTTGCGTGGTAATTTCCAACATCATGAGGATCATCGAATAGCCATCGATCCGGAGGAATATGCCGCCAGCCTCGTAAGCGGCTTGCTCCGGCACGATCAGTGAGAAGACCTCGCTACCGTAAAAGACGAATAGCAAGGTACAGAGCACGCCGATGATCGAAGTCATTTTAAGCGTCGTATGATAAGCGGTCAAGATACGTTCTTTCTTGCGTGCGGCGTAATTCTGGGCGGTGAAAGCGGAGAGGGCCGTACTGAAGCCTTGTGAGGTGTTCCATGCGATCGCCTCCATTTGTCCACCTGCCGTAAGCGTCATCAAACCGATATGCCCTCCGTAGGTGGAAGCTGTACGGGCCATAAAAAGATTGATGATCGCGAAGAACGTATTTAATAACGCTACCGGCAGGCCCAATTGGAAGATCCGCTTGGTGTAGCGTTCCTTTAAACGGACAAAGAAAGGGAATCCACCGAACAATTTATTGCGGCATTTTAGCTGATAGACGAATAGTCCGCAAACCACCGCTTGGGAGATCCACGTAGCCCAAGCCGCACCTGCCGTACCCAAATGGAAGCCGAGTATAAATAAAGGATCTAGCACCATATTCAGTAAAAGACCTGTTCCGCTGATATAAAATGGAATCTTACTCAATCCCGAGGCATTATGAATCCCGGTAAACGCCGCCGAGAGGAAGATAAATGGGAATGCGGAAGCGACGATTCTCAAATATTCCACGGCGTTCAACGCAATCGGTTCCTCCAGTTTGTAGAAGCCGATAATCGGACGAGCGAGGACGAATAGCAAGAATCCCCAGCAAAGCGAGAGGATCAAGGCGATCGTTAGGTTATGGGAAGCGAATCCTCGGGCATCTTCCACGTTTTGCGCCCCGATACTTTGCCCGACACTCACCTCCGAGCCTACTTTATTCAAGTAAGAGATCGAGTTCGTCATCCAAGTAAGGATACCAACGGCGCCGATAGCGGCTACGGCCTCGCTTCCCAACCGGCCTACCCAAGCCATGTCGGTGATGCTATAGGCCATTTGGATAAATGAGGTACCCATGATCGGCATCGCCAGATTGAATAGTTGCCGGGAAATGACCCCTTCGGTCAGATTTTTTGTTCCTTGCATGATCGTTTGTTTAAATGTGCGCGAAAGTAGAAATAATTTTGCTACCTTTAGCGCCGTTAATCTTAAAGAATAGTATGATGATAACGAGACGGAATTTTTTGAAAGCGGGTGCCGCTGTGGCTGCGCTGAGTGTAGTACCGAATGGCTTTGCCTCTATCTTGGCTAAGAAAGAGAAAGCGATAGGAGTACAGTTGTATAGTGTCCGGGACGACTTGAAGACGGATTTTGACGGTACGATGAAGGCTTTGGTGGATATCGGTTATAAACGGATGGAAGCCGCCGGTTACCGGGATGGCAAATTCTACGGGAAATCCCCGGCCGAGATGAAGAAATATCTGGCGGATCTGGGTGCCCGTATGGTAGGTTCCCATACCGGAAGCGGTTTGCTGGCGGAGGGTGATACCAAGGGATGGGACTTCTGGAAAAAGAATGCCGCCGATACGGCAGAGGTAGGCTGTAAATGGATTGTTCAGGCGGGTTATCCCTCCAAAGATATCAAGAGCCTTTCGGACGTGAAGCGTTTAGCGGATCAATTTAATAAATGTGGTGAGATCGCAAAGGCGAACGGGTTGCGTTTCGCTTTCCATAACCATGTGGATGAATTCCATGAGTTGGAAGGAAAGATCCCGTTCGACGTGATGATCGAGAATACGGACAAAGGGCTGGTTACTTTCCAGATCGATACGGCTCAATTAGTGTATGGCGGTTTTAAATGTCATGATTACGTGAACCGTTATCCCGGTCGTTTCGCCAACTGGCACTTGAAAGACGCGAATGCGGATGGAAAGGGCAGCACGGAGATGGGCGCCGGAATCGTAGACTTCAAATCCTTATTCGCTGTGGCGGAGAAAGCCGGATTAGAGGATTACTTCATTGAGCAAGAGCGTTATAATATGACACCGCTGCAAGCGATGAAACATGATTATGACTTCTTGATGAATGCCTCTTATGTGAAGTGGTAAACGGGAGTATAGGCGTAGCCTTATGCCAGTATCGGTGTAAGGCTACGCCTATATCAGCGTGAGGCTATGCCGATACTGGCGCAAGGCAACGCCAGTACTGGTATTTTTTATCGGATAAACAGGAGTTCCCTATACTTCGGCAACGGCCACATCTGGTTGTCCACCATCAGCTCCAGATCATCGATATGGTCACGGATCTCATCCAAATAAGGGGCCACCGAGTCGTGGTAAGCGATCGCCTTTTTCCCGCATATCGGTCAAGCGGTTCGCTTTCTTGCGGGCCTCTACCATCTCATCCACTTTCTTGGTCACGGCACAGATATGTCCGGCTATCTTACGAACCAAGCGACGGGGCTCTTCCGACATATCGCGGAATTCCGGGTCGTCGCCGAATGTCTCTTTCAACTTCGCTATATTATCCAGCAATACGCTCTGGTAACGAACGGCTACCGGGATGATATGATTCAAGGATAAATCCCCTAATACCCGGGCCTCGATCTGTACCTTTTTGATATAGACTTCCCATTTTACTTCATTACGCGCTTCCAATTCTTTCTGGGTAAGTACGCCGGTAGACGTGAACATCTCGATCGACTCCGGTTTAAGATAAGCGTCATATTGCAAGGGAACACTATTTTGGCAATCCAGACCTCGCTTGGCGGCTTCCTCTTTCCATTCATCCGAATAACCGTTCCCATCGAAGCGGATCGGCTTAGATTCCTTGATATAGGCTTTCAGCACCTTGAAGATCGCTACTTCCTTGCTTTTTCCTTCCGCTTGCAAAGCCTCTACGTCCTTCTTGAATTGTTGCAATTGATAGGCTACGGCGGAGTTCAACGCTAACATGGCCGATCCGCAGTTCACGGAAGAGCCCGGGGCGCGGAACTCAAAACGGTTTCCGGTGAAGGCGAAAGGAGAGGTACGGTTACGATCCGTATTGTCCAACAGCAGTTCGGGGATCTGCCCGAAGCCAAGATGCAAACCCTTTTTATCGTCTACCTCGATAGCGTCCTCGATAGAGCTATTCTCAAACTTATCCAAGATCTCGCTGATTTGCGTTCCGAGGAAAGTGGAGATGATAGCGGGAGGTGCCTCGTTCGCACCTAGGCGGTGTGCGTTCGTGGCGGAAGCGATACTCGCTTTTAATAAAGCGTTGTATTTATAAACGGCCATGATAGTGTTCACCACGAAGGTGATGAAGCGTAGGTTGTCCTCACGGTCTTTACCCGGAGAGAATAAGTTTACCCCCTTGTCTGTTCCCATAGACCAGTTACAGTGTTTACCGGAACCGTTTACCCCGTTAAATGGCTTCTCGTGCAATAATACACGGAAATTATGACGGCGCGAAACACGTTTCATGACCGACATCAACAGTTGGTTATGGTCGTTGGCCAGGTTACATTCCTCGTAAATAGGAGCTAGCTCGAACTGGTTGGGGGCTACCTCGTTATGGCGGGTCTTTACCGGGATACCTAGTTTATAGCATTCGGTTTCCAAGTCTTTCATGAATTCTTGTACACGAGAGGGGATAGCGCCAAAATAATGGTCGTCTAATTGTTGGTTCTTTGCGCTCTCATGTCCGAGCAAGGTACGCTCGGTGAGTGAGAGGTCCGGACGGGCGGAATACAAGTCCTCGTCAACAAGGAAATATTCCTGTTCCCAACCTAGGTAAGTAATTATCTTATTGACATCCTCATCGAAATATCTATATACGTCCTTGGCGGCTTCTCCCAATACTTCGATAGAGCGGATCAGCGGGGTCTTATAATCCAGTGCTTCACCGGTATAAGCGATAAATACGGTTGGGATACAAAGTGTGTCATCTACGATAAAAGCGGGAGAGGAGGGGTCCCAAGCGGAGTAGCCGCGGGCCTCGAAGGTATTACGAAGTCCACAGTTCGGGAAACTGGAAGCGTCCGGTTCTTGCTGGACAAGCAATTTGCCGCTGAACTCCTCGATCATGCCACCGTTACCATCGTGTTCCACAAAAGCGTCGTGTTTTTCGGCTGTGCCATCGGTAAGCGGTTGAAACCAGTGTGTATAATGGGTAACTCCTTTTTCCAGTGCCCACATACGCATGCCGGCTGCCACATGATTGGCGATTTCCCGGTCGATAGGTGTGCCATTGTCAATGGCGTGGGTCAAGGCTTTGTACGTTTCCTTGGAGAGATATTTCTGCATAGCCTTGCGGTTAAATACGTTCTCGCCATAGTACTCGGATACTTTCTGTTTGGGAGTGACGGCTTCCACGGCCTTTCGGTTGGATGCCTTCTCCACAGCATTAAAGCGTGAGATTGACATTGTTGAATTGTTTTATGTTTTTACGACGCAAAAATACAAAACAGTTGACAATTGACAGTCAATGATTGACAATTATTTAGTTTTCTCTATTAAATTGTCGATTTACTTCTCTAACTGTCAATTGCCAACTACTAACGGTCAACTATTAAAACAAACTCCAAGCCACCGTCAATCCCGCCATCACGATCGCTACCATGCTCATCAACTTGATAAGGATATTCAAACTCGGGCCGGAAGTGTCTTTGAACGGATCGCCAACCGTATCGCCGACAACGGTTGCCTTATGCGCCTCGCTACCCTTGCCACCGTGGTTTCCTTCCTCGATGAATTTCTTTGCGTTATCCCATGCTCCTCCGGCGTTCGCCATGAATACGGCTAATACGAAGCCCGTGCTTAATCCACCGATCAATAGTCCGACAACGCCTGTCACACCAAATATGAGTCCCGTTAAGATGGGGGCGATAATAGCTAAAACGGAGGGAAGTACCATTTCGTGTTGCGCTCCCTTCGTCGAGATCTCAACGCAACGGGCATAATCCGGTTGTGCCTCTCCAGTCAGAATACCCTTGATTTCCTTGAACTGACGGCGAACTTCCTCCACCATGTGCCCGGCCGCACGTCCTACAGCGTTCATCGTAAGGCCACAGAACATGAATGCCATCATGGAACCTAGGAACATTCCGGCTAAAACCTTAGGATTCATTAAGGTAACATCATAATATACCATAAAGTCCGAGAATGAGGCTTTAGATATTTCGATACTCCTGCCATCGGTAAAGTTCAGGACGGTCTCTCCTAAACGGAGCAAACCGATCTTGATCTCTTCTACATAAGAGGCCAACAGAGCCAAGCCGGTTAACGCAGCGGAACCGATAGCGAAACCTTTACCTGTAGCGGCAGTCGTATTTCCTAATGAATCCAATGCGTCTGTACGCTTGCGGACTTCTTTCCCTAGGTTACACATCTCGGCGTTGCCTCCGGCATTATCCGCTATGGGACCGTAAGCGTCTGTAGCCAACGTAATACCTAAGGTCGATAGCATACCTACGGCAGCTATACCGATTCCGTATAATCCCATGCCCACGTTCGTGAAGTCGAATCCGGAGGCGAACAAGAAGGAACAAATAATACCGACCACGACGGCAAGTACCGGGATGGCCGTAGAGAGCATCCCTAGTCCGAGACCGGAGATAATAACCGTTGCCGGGCCTGTCAGCCCCGATTCGGAAACCAGCCGGGTCGGCTTATAGGACTGGGAGGTATAATACTCCGTCGCTTGCCCGATCACGATTCCGACTAGCAGACCTACGATCACGGAACAACCGATCAAGAACCAATTCTAAATGCCTAATACATAAAGAATCCCGAACGTGGAGATAGCGATCAATACGGAACTCAAGTTCGTTCCTATGGCTAAGGCTTTCAGTAGTTGCTTGATCGTCGCGTTCTCATTCGTACGGACGGCGAAAATACCAATAATAGATAAAATGATACCGACAGCGGCGATAAGCATTGGGGCGACAACCGCCTTATATTGTAATTCTACGCTTCCGGAAGAAACGAATGCGGCGGCTCCCAATGCGGCGGTCGCTAGGATGGAACCGCAATAAGATTCATATAGGTCGGCTCCCATACCGGCGACGTCACCTACATTGTCGCCTACGTTATCGGCGAGTGTCGCCGGGTTACGAGGATCGTCCTCCGGGATCCCAGCCTCAACTTTACCTACTAAATCCGCTCCGACATCGGCGGCTTTCGTATAGATTCCTCCTCCCACACGTGCGAACAAGGCTTGCGTGGAGGCACCCATTCCGAATGTAAGCATGGTTGTCGTGATAATGGTGAGTTTATGGGTCGGGTCCAAAGCCTCGTCTGGGATGAAAGCATTTAACAGGATATACCAGAATGAGATATCCAGCAATCCAAGCCCAACGACTACTAAGCCCATGACCGCCCCGCTTCGGAAAGCCACTTGTAAACCTTTATTCAAGGAAGTACGGGCTGCGTTCGCTGTACGGGCCGAGGCATAAGTCGCTGTTTTCATGCCTAAGAAACCCGCTAATCCTGAAAAGAAACCTCCTGTCAGGAAGGCGATCGGAACCCATTCGTTTTGAACATGGAAGCCATAGGCCATAATAGAGAATAAGATTACTAGGACAACGAAAACCGAGGCGACTACTTTGTATTGCTGTTTCAGATACGACATCGCCCCTTCACGCACAAAGGAGGCGATCTTTTTCATCAACTCAGTTCCTTCACTCTCTTTCATCATTTGCCTGAAGAAGAACCAGGCGAATGCTAGCGCTAGGACAGACGCTAACGGGATAATCCAGAAAATACGTAATCATAACATGGTAGATTTAATGTTATACTTAAGAAAACAATGTGACAACACCTTTGCTTTCCGTGTAAATGTAGCAAAAATAAAAGAGGATGGAAACTTTTTCCCTAATAATAATGTTTCTAATTAAAAAAAACAGCATATTTGTTACCAGATTAAGAGACAAGAAATAAATGGCAGAAGAGACAAACCATAAACCCTATAGGTTGGGCTTGGCGCTTAGCGGAGGCGGAGCGAAAGGTTTTGCGCATATCGGCGTATTTCGAATGATGGAAGAATGTGCGCTAAGACCGGATATTATAGTCGGTACCAGTGCGGGAGCTTTAATGGGCGCTTTGTTTGCTGATGGTTATTCGGCGGCGGAGATCCAAGAGCTTTTTACCGGACGTGAGTTCTCGGAATTCGCCCAGTTGCAGATTCCTAAGGCGGGTTTGTTCGATAGTAAGCGCTTTCGTTATTTCTTGAGGCGACACTTGCGGACCAAGAACATCGAGGACTTGCAAATTCCGCTGGTGGTTGTCGCGACTGATTTGGATAATGGCGAAAGCCATGAATTTAGGAGTGGTCCTATTGTTGAGGCGGTGACAGCTTCTTGTAGTATCCCGATTATTTTCAGTCCTGTAGTCATCAATGGCGTTCATTATGTGGATGGAGGATTATTTCACAACTTTCCGGTCTCCATCATCCGTGAGGAATGTGAGCGTATTATTGGGGTGAACGTAAGCCCGTTGATCCCGCAAAAAAATATAAGCAGACCATATTCCATATCGCCGAGCGCTCTTATCATTATATGTTCCGGGCAAATACGCTGGAGGATCGAGAGATGTGTGATGTCTTAATAGAAGCGGAGGAGTTTGGCTTATATAAGACATTCGATCTTGAGAATGTAGACGTGATTTGTAATATTGGCTATTCCGCCGCTGCCCGTTGCTTTGAGAAAGTGTTGGATGAGAATAAATATGAAACCTTGGTGAAAGCGATCGCGGCAAGAAAGAAAGGCCTGATGCCGTGACAAATCGTCTGTCTGGACAAAGCGCTTTCCCACAAAAAACTTTATATATAGATGAACGCAATGGAACAAAAAAACAAGATGGTAATTTATCAGGTATTCCCGCGTTGGTTTGGGGAATCTGCGACCATCTCCTGTAATGAATGGTAGTTTAGCCGAGAATGGAGTGGGTAAGTTTTCGGCTTTTACTCCTTTGGCTTTATCCAAAATCAAAGAACTAGGTGTTACTCATGTATGGTATACAGGGGTGATAGAGCACGCTACAAAAACCGATTACACCATGTTTGGCATCCGGAAAGACCATTCTGCCGTAGTAAAAGGTAAGGCCGGATCTCCATATGCTATAAAAGATTACTATGATATAGATCCGGATTTGGCGGATAATATCCAGAACCGTATGAGTGAGTTCGAGGATTTGGTGAAACGTACGCATGAGGCTGGGATGAAGGTTATTATCGATTTTGTACCCAACCATGTAGCACGTCAATATTTCTCGGACGCACGGGAACCTTTCGTGGAGGACTTAGGTCAAACGGATAATGTGTCCAAGGCTTTTGATGTGAATAATAACTTTTATTATCTTCCGGGGCAAACCTTGACGCTTCGTTTTGATCCGCAGCGTGAGGAGGATTTTGCCTATAGTGAGTTTCCGGCGAAGGTGACCGGTAACAATCATTTCGATGCCTATCCAAGCCAGAACGATTGGTATGAGACGGTGAAGCTGAACTACGGCGTGGATTATGTGCACGGTGGTGCTTGCCATTTCAATACCATTCCCAATACGTGGGAGAAAATGTTGGAGATCTTGTTGTTCTGGGCTGATAAGGGAGTGGATGGTTTTCGTTGTGATATGGCGGAGATGGTCCCGGTCGAGTTTTGGAACTGGGTGATTCCTCAGGTGAAGAAGGTGCGTGATGTGATCTTTATAGCGGAGGTGTATAATCCGGATGAGTATAGGAATTATATTTATACGGGACACTTTGATTATTTGTATGACAAGGTTGGTCTTTATGATACGGTTCGTGCGGTGATGTGCGGACAGGCTCCGGCTAGTAATATATCGCATTGTTGGCAATCGTTGGAGGGTATCCAGAAAAATATGTTGAATTTCTTGGAGAATCACGATGAACAGCGTGTCGCTTCTGATTTCTTTGCGGGGGATGCTCGTCCGGGTATTCCGGGCATGATTGTCTCCGCTGCCATGAATACGAATCCGGTTATGATCTATAGTGGTCAGGAACTTGGCGAAAGAGGAATGGACGCTGAAGGTTTCAGTGGACGTGATGGCCGTACGACCATCTTCGATTATTGGAGCGTCGAGAGTTTGCGGAACTGGAATAATAATGGACTCTTTGATGGGGCTAAATTAACGCCGGCAGAACGCTCGTTGCGTGAGATGTACGCTAAGTTATTGAATGTGGTACGATCCGAGCCGGTTATTGTCGAGGGAGCGTTTTATGATTTGATGTACGCGAACTCCGGTAATCCTTATTTCAATCCGAACCGTCAGTATGCGTTCTTGCGCAAATGGAAGAACGAGGTACTTCTGGTGGTCGTGAATTTCGACCGTGCCGACCAATGTGTATGGGTAAATATCCCGGTCGAGGCATTCAAGGCTCTTGATTTTGAGGATAACAAACCGGCTGAATTGACCGACTTGTTAACCGGGGAAACGACTATCAGTACGCTAACAGACGCTTATCCTTATCAAGTGAAACTCCCGGCTTATTCCGGCAAAATGCTAAAGTTCTCTTTTCTCCATAAGTAAGAGCTTTCTTGAAAAGTTTAGGAGTGCTGTATAGATAATTCATTGGTGGAGTTAGGTGGTTGATACGGGACAGCTAGCTTCATCGGGCAAGTAACTTAAGTGAAATGCCAAAGTAACTTAACATACTTGCCCGATGAAGCTAGGTGACTTTTTCCTTTGATTTAAATGAAAAGAAGAGATGGGGCGTGGGTTATAGATGGTAATACGTTTGGCGGAACTGTTTATTCCATCAATAACATCATCTTTTCCGTGCTTTTAGTTTTGCCCGTACTACCTCTATTACGGCAGGAAGTATGGATATGAATATAATTGCTATGATCAATAGCTTGAGGTTCTGCTGTACGAAAGGAAGATCTCCGAAAAAGTATCCTGCATAGCAGAAAAGCAGTACCCAGAAAGCGCTGCCTATCAGGTTGTAGATCATGAAATAGTAATAGTGCATTTTACCCATTCCGGCTACAAAGGGAACGAAAGTACGGACAATCGGTACGAATCGGGCGATGATTATGGTTTTGCCTCCATATTTTTTGTAGAACTCATGCGTTTTGTCCAAATGGCTTTTCTTGAATATCTTGGAGTTGGGATTGTTAAATAGTTTACGACCAAAAAAATGACCTATCATATAATTACAGGAGTCTCCCAATACTGCCGCCGCGAATAATATCAAGGCTAAAAGATTTATCTCTAAAGGCATACCGGGTAACGCTGTTATCGCTCCGGCGACGAACAAGAGGGAATCCCCGGGCAAGAATGGGGTGGCTACCAATCCCGTTTCACAAAAAATGATTAGGAATAATATCGCGTAGGCCCAAGTATGATATTCTTGTACGATCTCGATCATATGCTGATCGATATGTAAGATGAAGTCTAATAAAAATTCCATTTTAGATTGATTATTAATTGATAAGAACTATCCTATATGACCCAATAAGAAAACAAAATAGATGTTTATTCTATTCCCTTTGAGAAATCTAGAAAATAAGAATAGTGAGAATGCAGACATTAAAGTGCTATCTTCTACTTTTTTGATGGAAATAAGGGGGAAAGAGAGTTTAAATGAGAATACGTCTTAGAGTATAGATATAGTACCCATAGGAGAACTTAAGGGGATTTATACAAAATGAAATGAATGTTTGTCTTTCTTTAGGATATTGAGTTTTTATAAACCGTACGATCCTTTCCGCGGATGAGGATAGGTTTGTCCTTGAGTTTTTTGATGTGGAGATGTTGCGGAATAGTGAAGCCCTGATATAGCCATCTTCCATCTTATAGCTTTGTTTTCCGTTGTATAGCTCTTTTTTCGTATCGTTCGATATCTGCTTGGGGGATATTGTATTCCGTCTTGTCTTCATTCGGAGAGTACATGGTGTAAATATCGTTGTATTTCTGTTGGTTCTCGGGAGTTGATGAAGAACCCGAAGTCAGAAATACACTTACCAATACGAAGAAATAGAGTAAATACTTCATCATTGCGGTTGCAAATATAGAAAGTTTTCCAAATATAAAGAGGTTATTGTAAATAAGTTTTGTACTTTTGCGGCACAATTTAAATCTATTCACTTTAAGATAAATATTCGGAATAATGAGTGCACAAACTCCTTTCTTGGTGTTTTCGGGAACGAACTCCCGGTATCTTGCAGAGAAAATTTGCAACAGTTTAGGTTGTCCTCTGGGACAGATGAATATCCAGCACTTTGCCGATGGTGAGTTCTCTGTTTCTTATGAAGAGTCTATCCGCGGTAGAGATGTATTCTTAGTACAATCTACATTCCCTAATTCAGACAATCTGATGGAGTTGCTTCTGATGATTGATGCGGCTAAACGTGCTTCCGCACATTCAATCATCGCTGTAGTCCCTTACTTCGGTTGGGCTCGTCAGGATAGAAAGGATAAGCCTCGTGTTTCTATTGGCGCTAAGTTGATCGCTGATATGTTGAGTACGGCAGGTATCAATCGTTTGATTACGATGGACCTTCATGCGGATCAGATCCAAGGATTCTTTAATGTTCCGGTGGATCACTTATATGCTTCTTCCGTATTCTTGGATTATATCAAGACGTCTTTGCCTTTGGATAACTTGTGTATCGCGACTCCGGATGTTGGTGGTACGAAACGTGCCAGCAGCTATTCTAAGTATTTAGGCTTGCCGATGGTCATTTGCCACAAATCTCGTTTGCGTGCCAATGAGGTGGCCGAGATGCGTATTATCGGTGATGTGACGGGCTTGGATGTCCTTTTGGTTGATGACATGGTGGATACGGCCGGAACAATTACGAAAGCCGCGAACTTGATGTTGGAGAATGGCGCTAAGTCGGTACGTGCGATTGCCAGTCATGCTGTCATGTCTGACCCGGCTTCTACCCGTGTAGACCAGTCTGCATTGACGGAAATGATCTTTACGGATTCTATTCCTTACGCAAAGAAATGCGAGAAAGTAAAGGTATTATCTGTCGCCGACATGTTCGCTGAGGCGATCCGTCGTGTTTGCAGTGGCGAATCTATCAGCTCTTTGTATGCTATTTAATAGAATAAGATAGAAAAATAAAAACGGTCGCTTCCTTTTGAGGCGACCGTTTTTTATTTAGAATAAATCTGAATATGCGTTACTTGGTCTCATCAATAATCATGCCGCTGCCCAGACATAAGTGATGGTCTTTGTCGTAGATTACACTGTATTGGCCGGGAGCGATACCTTGAATCTTTTCGTCGGATTCTACACGATATAGATCTCCGATACGACGGATGTAGCCATGCGTAAATTCCGGGGTATGACGGATCTTGAAAGTGATTTCTTTCTCACCCTCAAATTCTCCCCATGGATCTTCCGTGATGAAATCGAAACCTTGCATATTAATCACCTTGCCATATTGCGTTTCCGGGTCGTAGCCGTTGGAGACATAAATGATATTTCGCTTAATGTCTTTTTGGATAACGAACCAAGGGCCGCCACTTAATCCCAATCCCTTACGTTGGCCGATCGTATGGAACCAATATCCATTGTGTTTACCCAAGACCTTACCCGTCTCTAGTTCCACGATTTTTCCCGGGCGTTTCCCTAAATAACGCTCTATAAAGTCGTTGTAGTTAATCTTACCTAAGAAACAAATGCCTTGGCTATCCTTACGCTTGGCGCTCGGCAATTTCTGGGCCTCGGCGATGGCACGTACCTCGCTTTTCATTAAATGCCCGATCGGAAACATGAGTTTCTGTATCTGTAGGCGGGTGATTTGCCCTAAGAAATCAGTCTGATCTTTTACCGGGTCCTTGGCAGTAGAAAGCCATGTCTTGCCGTCTATCTCCGTGGTCGTGGCATAATGACCGGTAGCGATCTTATCGAAATCCTTGCCCCATTTTTCCTCGAAACAACCGAACTTGATATATTTATTACACATCATATCCGGGTTAGGGGTAAGACCGCGTTTGACAGATTCGATCGTATAGCTTACCACCCGATCCCAATACTCGTCGTGTAAGGAGACGATCTCGAACCGGCATCCATACTTGCGGGCGATATATGAGGTGATCTCGATATCCTCTTCCGCCGGGCAATCGATATAGCCATCCTTGTCTTCCATACCGATACGGATATAGAAGATGGTCGGATCGTATCCTGCCTCTTTGAGTTGATGCACTACGACAGAGCTGTCTACTCCTCCTGAAACTAATGCCGCTATTTCCATTCTCTTTTTTGTCTTTGCTTTTGAACTTACAAAAGTAGAAAAAATCTCAAACCTTTGATATTGACTGTATATTCTCTATCTTTGCGGTTGGCCCTTATTGGAATGCGGGCCTTCAAACTATGTACTTTAGATGTAATATATTATAGGAAAAGCAAATCGTAGTAAGTATGAAAAAAATAATGTTATCGCTTATGACAGCTATGGTTATGACGGCTTGTACAGGCCAACAGTCGGATACGGCATCTCAAAATTCCGATAAGGAGTTCAATTATGTAGTGGATCAGTTCGCTGATCTGGAGATTCTTCGCTATAAAGTTCCGGGTTTTGAATCCCTGTCCTTGCAACAAAAGCAACTATTATATCATCTTTCCGAAGCGGCCTTGATGGGACGTGATATATTCTTCGATCAGAATGGACGCTATAATCTGGCGATCCGCAGGACATTGGAGGCTATTTATACGAATTATAAGGGAGATCGGGAGGACCCTCAATTCAAGGCTTTGGAAACCTATTTGAAACGGGTGTGGTTCTCCAGTGGTATCCATCATCATTATGCCTTGGACAAGTTTGCCCCGGGGTTTTCTCCTGAGTTCTTGATGGATTGTATTCACCAAATCGACGCCAAGAAGTTACCTCTTCGTGAGAATCAAAACGTGGATCAGTTCATGATCGAGATCGCTCCGGTAATCTTTGATCCGGGCGTTATGCACAAAGCGTAGCGTACAAAGCGGTGACGGTGATTTGATCAAAGCTTCTTCTAATAATTATTACGGGGGAGGTATCAGTCAGAAAGAGGTAGAGGACTTCTATGCGCAAATGAAAATGGGAAAGGATACCATTTCCCCCGATTTCTTACGGGTTGAATAGCCGTTTGGTAAAAGAGAACGGTACGGTCGTTGAAAAGGTTTGGAAAGTAGGAGGGCTTTATTCCGCCGCGATAGAAAAAATCGTAGATCAATTGCGACAAGCCTTGCCTTTCGCCGAGAATGATACGCAGAAAGCGATCATTGGGAAATTGATCGAATATTATGAAACGGGCGATTTGAAGACGTTCGATGCTTATTCGATCCTTTGGGTAGAAGATACAGCTTCGGAGGTGGATTTTGTGAATGGCTTTATCGAGACTTATGGGGATCCGTTAGGAATGAAAGCAAGCTGGGAGTCTACCGTGAATTTTACGAATAAGGAGGCGACTAAGCGTACGAAAATCATCAGTGATAATGCGCAATGGTTTGAGGATCATTCTCCGGTAGATAAGCGTTTCAAGAAAGAGAAGGTGAAAGGAGTTAGCGCTAAGGTAATCACGGTATCTATGTTGGGAGGTGATTGCTATCCGGCTACCCCGATCGGTATCAATTTGCCAAATGCGGATTGGATTCGTAGGGATCATGGCTCGAAGTCTGTTACGATAGAGAATATCACGGAGGCTTATGATAAGGCGTCTCAAGGAAATGGCTTTAGCGAAGAGTTTGTTTGGAGTGACGTGGAGCGGAACGGTATGAGGCAGTACGGTTTCTTAACGGATAATCTACATACGGATTTACATGAGTGTCTGGGACATGGTTCCGGTAAATTGCTGGAAAATACGGACCCGGATGCGCTGAAAGCCTATAGCTCTACACTGGAGGAAACCCGTGCGGATTTGTTTGGCCTGTATTATTTGGCAGATCCGAAGCTGGTGGAACTGGGATTGCTTCCGGACGGCGAGGCTTATAAGTCGGAATACTATAAATATATAATGAATGGCTTGATGACCCAGTTGGTTCGCATCGAGCTAGGCAAGAATGTAGAAGAGGCGCATATGCGTAACCGCCAGTTGATCGCTAAGTGGGCTTACGAGAAAGGGAAGGAAGCGAATGTGATCGAACTGAAAAAACGGAATGGAAAGACCTATGTGGTTGTGAATGACTATCCAAGGTTACGTGAGTTGTTTGGGACATTGCTCGCTGAGATTCAACGTATCAAGAGTGAGGGTGACTATGCGGCCGGAAAGAATCTTGTTGAAGGATACGGCGTGAAAGTAGATCCGGAGTTGCATGCGGAGGTCTTGGAGCGCTATGCTAAGTTAAACTTGGCTCCCTATAAAGGTTTTGTCAACCCTGTGATGAGAGAGGTAAAGAACTCTAACGGTGAGGTTACCGATATTGTCTTAGACTATACGGAAGGTTATACGGACCAGATGCTTCGTTATGGCCGTGATTATTCTTTCTTGCCGACTTATAATGATTAATAGATGGAAAGTTTACAAGACGAGATAAGGGAGATCCGTAAGGAACTTCGTTTGGCGATGAACGGGGTGATTTCTACGAGTATGCGTGAGAAAGGTATCGTATATAAGTTAAATTTCGGGGTTCCGTACCCCGAAATAAAGGGAATCGCCCGTAAGCATAAACCGAATGGAGAGCTAGCGGCGGCTTTATGGAAAGAAGACATCCGTGAGTTTAAGATATTGGCGACCTTTCTCCAACCCGCCGAGACGTTGCCTTTGGATGAGGCGAAACGTTGGGTCAAGGAGATTCCTTATTTAGAGATCGCGGAGCATTGTTGCCGGAACTTGTTCGTTCATCTGCCTTATATGGAGGACTTCACGTCTGATCTGGTTGCTGATAAGAAAAATGAGTTCGCTCGCACGGTCGCCTTTCTTACTTGGGCCGAGAATTTTAAGCGAGGTGGCAGCTTATCTTCTGTGGTTTTAGGATCTTTCTTGGCAGAAACCTTAAGTAGTCTAGCGGAGACTAAGGATTTTAAATCTACGCTGAAAGAGAAACAAGCGTCTATTCAAGCCATGAAGTTTTATGGGCGTCAATCCGAGGGGAATGCGGAAAGGATCCTAGACGGTTTCAAGGAATTTCAGGAGGCTGCGGGAAACACGCCGGAATTACAAGAAATCTATAATGAATTAAAATTCGAGTTTGAATATTATCGGTAAGGCTTTGCGTTTAAAATAAATGCGCTAACTTTGTCGTTTGTGCGGTCTTTAGGAGATGGAAGCGAAAGTTTATACGGAAATACGTGCGTTGTTTACCGAATATCTAACGGAGAAGAAACTGCGGAAAACCGAGGAGAGATATGCTATATTCAAGGAGATATGTGCTTTTCCCGGGCATTTTGATATGTGTATGCTTTCGGATCGGTTGGAGCAAGACAACTTCCATGTCAGTAAGGCTACACTCTATAATACGTTGGATGTACTGGTTGATGCCGGTTTGGTGGTGCGTCATCAAATACCCGTCCAGTCGGTGCAATATGAGTTGAGGATTTATGCCGATACGCATTTGCATTTGGTTTGCACGAGATGCGGGGCCATCCGGGAGCTGCGAAACAGTACGTTGAAAGCGGATATGAGAAACTTGAAAGTCTCTCGTTTTACGCCGGAGTATTATTGTTTGTACATTTATGGCCTATGCAGTAAATGCAAGTTTAAGTTGCAAAGGTCAGTTAAATAAGAATATTAATAGCCTATAATAAATATAGAAAAGATGAAAGTAGATGTTTTATTAGGATTGCAATGGGGTGACGAGGGCAAAGGTAAAGTTGTCGACGTGCTGACTCCGAATTACGATGTAATCACTCGTTTTCAGGGAGGTCCCAATGCAGGACACACATTGGAGTTTAACGGGGAAAAGTATGTGTTACGTTCGATTCCTTCCGGTATTTTCCAAGGTGGAAAGATAAACGTAATCGGTAACGGTGTCGTTCTGGACCCGTTATTGTTCAAGCAGGAAGCGGAATCATTGGCAGCGAGTGGTCACGATATCACCAAGCAGCTTTATATCTCTAAGAAAGCTCACCTAATTTTACCTACTCACCGGATCTTGGATGCCGCTTATGAGGCCGCAAAAGGTTCCGGAAAGATCGGTACGACAGGAAAGGGTATCGGCCCGACTTATACGGATAAGATTAGCCGTAACGGTGTTCGTGTGGGCGATTTATTGCATAACTTCGAAGAGAAATATGCGGCCGCTAAAGCAAAACATGAAGCGATCTTGCGTTCATTGAACTATGAATATGATATAACCGAGATGGAGGCTCAATGGATGGAGGCCTTGAACTACCTCAAACAATTCAAATTGATTGATAGCGAGCATGTCATCAATAACTATTTGAAGGAAGGTAAGTCGGTCTTGGCGGAAGGCGCTCAAGGTACGATGCTGGATATAGACTTCGGTTCTTATCCATTCGTGACTTCCTCTAACACGATCTGTGCCGGATGTTGTACGGGACTGGGGGTTTCTCCCCGGAATATCGGTGAGGTATATGGAATCTTCAAGGCTTATTGTACACGTGTAGGTAGCGGTCCGTTCCCGACCGAGTTGTTTGATGAGGTGGGAGATAAGATCGGTCAATTAGGCCATGAGTTCGGTGCGGTTACGGGACGTAAACGTCGTTGTGGCTGGATTGATTTGGTAGCCTTGAAATATGCCGTGATGATCAACGGTGTAAGCCAATTGATCATGATGAAGAGTGATGTGTTAGATACCTTCGATACGATCAAGGCTTGCGTGGCTTATAAGATGAACGGTGTCGAGACTAATGAGTTCCCGTATGAGATCGATGATACGATCGAACCTGTATACGTGGAATTACCGGGTTGGAAGACGGATATGACGAAGATGCGGAGCGAGGACGAGTTCCCGGAGGAGTTCAACGCTTACCTTTCTTTCTTGGAGGAAGAACTGGGTGTGCGTGTGAAGATCGTTTCCGTAGGACCGGATCGTGAACAGACGATTGTCAGATATACAGAAGAATAAACTCGTTATAAATCGTACAAAATGGCAGAAGACCACATTCCTCAAGGGGTGTCTCCTGCCATTTTTGTCTTTGGCAAACTTTTTGTCGTTGTTTTTTATAAAACTAAATAAGATAGAAATTTATGAGCATGTATTGGATTATATTTATTGGATTTGCGCTATTGAGTTGGCTGGTGTCATCCCGTCTTCAGGGCAAGTTTGAGAAGTATTCGAAAATTCCTATGCCGAATGGCATGACAGGAAAAGATGTCGCAGAGAAGATGTTGCATGACAATGGTATCTATGATGTAAAGGTGATTTCTACACCCGGACATCTGACGGACCATTACAATCCCGCTAACCAGACGGTGAACTTGAGTGAGTCGGTTTATTATAGCAATAGTATCGCCGCCGCTGCGGTTGCCGCCCATGAGTGCGGTCACGCTGTGCAGCATGCTACCGCTTACGCTCCGTTGAGAATGCGTTCGGCTTTGGTTCCGGTTGTTAGTTTCGCCTCAAATATTATGACATGGGTGTTGCTGGGTGGTATGTTATTATTGCATACGTTTCCTCAGTTATTGTTATTCGGTATAATCTTGTTCGCTACGACTACGCTATTTAGCTTTATCACGCTTCCGGTCGAGATCAATGCGAGCCAACGTGCTTTGGTGTGGTTGAGCAATGCCGGTATAACAAATGCTTATACGCATGATAAGGCAGAGGATGCTTTACGTTCCGCCGCTTATACGTACGTGGTCGCTGCGTTAGGTTCGCTTGCTACATTATTATATTATATAATGATATTCTTGGGGGGAAGAAGTCGGGATTGATAAGCCTCGGAAGAGGCTTTCCATGGATGCCCATTGTAAGGATGTTTGAATGCCCATTGTAAGATGCTTATGACTGCGATTGTAAGCTCCTTACAGTGGGCATTGTTATTTTCTTATTTATTTCGAGCAAAAACATTACCTTTGCGGACAGAATAATCATTTAAAACATAAGATCATGCAAAAACCTTCCATACCCAAAGGTACCCGGGACTTTTCGCCGGAGGAAATGGCGAAACGTAATTATATATTCAACACGATCCGTGAAGTATTTCACTTGTATGGCTTCCAGCAAATAGAGACTCCTGCCATGGAAAACCTTTCTACATTGATGGGTAAATATGGCGAGGAAGGGGATAAGCTCCTTTTCAAGATATTGAATTCCGGAGATTGTTTCGCGGGCATCTCAGATGAGGAGTTAATGGAAAAGAACCCGTTGAGATTTGCTGCTAAGGCTTGTGAGAAAGGCTTGCGTTATGATTTGACCGTTCCGTTCGCTCGTTACGTGGTACAACATCGTAATGAGATCAGTTTTCCGTTCAAACGTTACCAGATCCAACCAGTTTGGCGTGCCGATCGTCCGCAAAAGGGACGTTACCGGGAGTTCTACCAATGTGATGGCGACGTTGTGGGTTCTGATTCCTTGATCAATGAGGTGGAACTGATCCAGATTATGGACGAGGTGTTCCATCGTTTTGGCATTCGTGTGTGTATCAAGATGAACAATCGTAAGATTCTTTCTGGTATTGCCGAAATTATAGGCGAGGCGGATAAGATCGTAGACATTACGGTAGCTATTGACAAGCTGGATAAGATTGGCTTGGACAACGTGAATGAAGAGCTTCGTTCCAAGGGTTTACCCGAGGAGGCGATCGAGCGTTTGCAGCCGATCATTATGCTGCAGGGGTCAAATCAAGAAAAGATCGCTACCTTGAAAGAGGTATTATCTGCGTCTGAGACTGGTTTGAAAGGTGTAGCCGTGGATTTTATCTTGGAGCGCATCTCTCATACGCCAATCCGTGCGGAATTAGAGCTTGATCTGACATTGGCTCGTGGCTTAAACTATTATACGGGTGCGATTTTCGAGGTGAAAGCCTTGGACGTACAGATCGGTAGTATCACGGGTGGTGGTCGCTATGACAACCTGAGGGGTATTTGGCATGGAAGGCGTATCTGGTGTCGGTTTCTCTTTCGGCGCTGATCGTATCTTTGATGTATTGAACCAATTGGATTTATATCCGGAAGGGTCTTTGAAGACTACACAGCTTCTATTCGTGAACTTCGGACAGAAAGAGGAGATTCATTTATTGCCGTTGATCGCTAAGGTTCGTAAGGCGGGGATTCGTACGGAGCTATATCCTGAGTCTACTAAAATGAAAAAGCAAATGGGATATGCGGACGCTAAGAAAATCCCGTTCGTCGCGATAGTCGGAGAGAATGAGATGGCCGAGAATAAAATCAACTTAAAGAATATGCTCACGGGTGAGCAAACCCTTGTGACTATCGAGGAGCTGATAGAACGCTTTTAGAGAATAGTGGATTATGGAACACGGACTACACGGATGATACGGAGCACACGGTATTAGTATTTATCCGTGTGCTCCGTATCATCCGTGTAGTCCGTGTTTAAATGGTTCTAAACTTATAAATTAATGAAACGACCATGAAAATACCTGTTTTTATACTCTCAATATCTTTATACTTTTCTTCCTGCTCTTTCACCCCCCGTGCCGAGTGGGTAACGACAACCGAGAATACCCCTTGGGCTGAGCAACCCGATCTGATCTCCGCCCTTGCGGATACGATACCTAATATTGATATAACAATTCTAACAGAAAAGCATCAACAACAAATTGATGGTTTCGGAGCCTGTTTTAATGAATTAGGTTGGCTTTCCTTGAGTAAGCTGGAGCCAAGTGTACGTGAGGAAATCATGGAAGAGCTTTTCTTCCCCGGAGTCGGAGCCAACTTCACGATTTGCCGGATGCCTGTAGGAGCAAATGATTTCTCCCGTGATTGGTATTCGTATGACGAGGTAGATGGTGATTTCACGATGGAACATTTTACCATCGCCAATGACCAACAAACCTTGATCCCTTTTATCAAGAACGCCCAAAAGTATCAACCAGATTTACGCTTGTGGGCTTCCCCGTGGTGCCCTCCCGCTTGGATGAAATATAACAAACACTATGCCTCTGCCTATACGGGTGAGAATTATGACGAGAAGTATCGAAATGGTTTGCCGGCCGATAAGGTCGGCCATGAAGGTACGGATATGTTTATCCAAGACCCTCTTTACCTGAAAGCCTATGCCCTCTATTTCTCTAAATTTATCGAGGCCTATAAGAAACAAGGAATTCCAATCTTTGCCGTAATGCCCCAAAACGAGTTCAACTCTGCGCAAATATTCCCGAGTTGTTGTTGGACATCGGCTTCTTTGGCTAATTTTATCGGTAATTATCTCGGGCCGGCCATGCAGGTTCAAGGAGTGGAAATTATGTTCGGCACGATGGAACGTGCGAATGAGTCGCTTGTTGATACGGTATTGACAGATCCTGTTAGTGGTAAATATGTAAAAGGTGTCGGTTTCCAATGGGCGGGTAAGGGAGCTATCACCGGAATCCACAAACGTTATCCCGGGTTGAAGCTTTACCAAACCGAGCAAGAATGTGGAGATGGCAAGAACGATTGGAAGGGTGCCATGTATTCTTGGGGGTTGATGCGACATTTTCTGGATAATGGCGTTTCTGCCTATATGTATTGGAATATATCTTTGGAAAATGGAGGGATCAGTCGTTGGGGATGGGCGCAAAACTCATTGGTTGTCGTAGATCCGCAAACCAAGAGCTATCGATATACTCCGGAATACTACGTGATGAAACATGTCAGCCATTATGTCCAGCCCGGTGCGTATAAATTAGAAACGGAAGGAGCTTATACGAATCTGCTGGCATTCCGTAACCCGGATAACAGTATCGCCTTGATTATCGCCAATGAGACCAGTGATGATCATTCTCTTTCCATTCGCATCGGCGATCGAGTCTATACTCCGATCGTAAAAGCATATTCCATGAATACGCTGCTGGTCGATTGATTATCCTTTTGAGAGATGCAAAAAGACAAGTTGTCAGTTATCTCTTCGGATATTTGTCCATTTCGTCCGAAATATTGTCAGTCGAACCCGGGTGAATTCGTTTGGCACACTATTCGCATAGGCTTAGGCGTGAACATAAAGTTCATAACTAAAAAAGTAATATTATTAACATTTAAAATACCAAGAAAATGAACATTAGACCATTAGCAGACCGCGTGCTGATTAAGCCGGCCGCTGCGGAAGAGAAAACATTAGGTGGAATTATTATTCCTGACTCAGCAAAGGAAAAACCTTTAAAGGGTGAGATTGTAGCCGTAGGTAACGGAACGAAAGACGAGGAGATGGTTGTAAAGGTTGGTGATAACGTATTGTATGGTAAGTATGCGGGTACGGAAATCGAACTAGACGGTGAGAAATACTTGATCATGCGCCAAGCAGACGTTTTAGCTATTATCTAATTCATTTTTATAAACAACAATATTAAAAAGAGATACAATCATGGCAAAAGAGATTAAATACGATATGGATGCCCGCGACCTTTTGAAGAAAGGTGTGGATGAGTTGGCTAATGCCGTTAAGGTAACATTAGGCCCGAAAGGTCGTAACGTAATTATCGAGAAGAAATTCGGAGCTCCTCACATCACGAAAGATGGTGTAACGGTTGCTAAAGAAGTAGAGTTGACTTGCCCGTTCGAGAACATGGGTGCTCAATTGGTTAAGGAAGTGGCTTCCAAGACAAACGATAACGCCGGTGACGGTACGACTACAGCTACGGTTTTGGCTCAGTCTATCATTGGTGTCGGTTTAAAGAACGTTACTGCCGGAGCGAACCCGATGGATTTGAAACGTGGTATCGACAAGGCTGTCGCTAAGGTTGTAGAGAGCATCGCTAACCAAGCTGAGGCTGTAGGTGATAAGTTCGAGAAGATCGAGCATGTAGCGAAGATCTCCGCAAATGGTGACGAGGCTATCGGTAAGTTGATCGCGGAGGCTATGCAACGTGTGAAGACTGAAGGTGTTATCACGGTTGAGGAAGCTAAAGGTACTGAAACTACAGTTGACGTAGTTGAGGGTATGCAGTTCGACCGCGGTTATATCTCTCCGTACTTCGTAACGGATACAGAGAAGATGGAGTGCCAGATGGAAAATCCGTACATCTTGATTTATGACAAGAAAATCTCCGTATTGAAAGACCTGCTTCCTATCCTTGAGCCGACCGTACAGAGCGGCCGTCCTCTTTTGATCATCGCTGAGGATATCGACAGCGAGGCTTTGGCTACATTGGTAGTGAACCGTCTGCGTGGTTCCTTGAAGATCTGCGCTGTTAAGGCTCCGGGCTTCGGCGACCGTCGTAAGGCTATGTTGGAAGATATCGCTGTATTGACAGGCGGTACGGTTATCTCTGAGGAGAAAGGTTTGAAATTGGAAGGTGCTACAATGGATATGCTAGGTACCGCTGAGAAGATCACGGTAGACAAAGATACCACTACCATTGTAAATGGTGCTGGTGACAAGGAGGCTATCCAAGCTCGTATCGGCCAGATCAAGATCCAGATGGAGAACACGACATCTGATTACGATAAAGAGAAATTGCAAGAGCGTTTGGCTAAGATGGCCGGCGGTGTAGCTGTTCTTTACGTAGGTGCTCCTTCTGAGGTTGAGATGAAAGAGAAGAAAGACCGTGTGGATGACGCATTGCACGCAACTCGTGCCGCTATCGAAGAAGGTACGGTGCCCGGTGGTGGTGTTGCCTATATCCGTGCTATCGATGCATTGGAAGGCATGAAGGGCGACAACGAGGACGAGACTACAGGTATCGAGATCGTTAAGCGCGCTATCGAGGAGCCGCTTCGCCAGATCGTAGCTAACGCTGGTAAGGAAGGTGCCGTTATCGTTCAGAAAGTGAAGGAAGGCAAGGGCGACTTCGGTTACAACGCTCGTAAGGACTGTTTCGAGAATTTGTGCGAGGCTGGTGTAATCGACCCGGCTAAGGTAACTCGCGTAGCATTGGAGAACGCAGCTTCTATCGCTGGTATGTTCTTGACTACAGAGTGTGTGATCGCAGAGAAGAAAGAAGAGACTCCGGCTATGCCTCCGATGAACCCGGGTATGGGTGGCGGAATGGGCGGTATGATGTAATCGACTCCCGTGATTAATGATATGGGCGGCCGTTCCGGAAGGGACGGTCGCTTTTTTTTATTTTCATTTGCTTGCTAATTGGAAAAAACGATTACCTTTGTATGCGCAATACCGATAGGTTGCGCTTCAGAATGATTAAAAAAGCCCAGGTGGCGGAATTGGTAGACGCGCTCGTTTCAGGTGCGAGTGGTTTTGCGATCGTGCAGGTTCGAGTCCTGTTCTGGGCACTTCCCAAAATAGAAAAAATGCAATCCTATACAGAAGACGAAATTGTAGTACAGCTCCGGGACCCGGCCCGACAACGTGAGGCCTTCGCTAAGGTCGTAAGCTTGTATGGCGAGAAGTTGTATTGGCATATACGAAAGATGGTACTGGATCATGAGGATGCGAACGACTTACTCCAAAATACGTTTTTGAAAGCTTGGATGAACATTGAGCTTTTTCGTGGCGAGGCCAAATTATCTACATGGCTTTATAAGATCGCGATCAACGAGTGCATTACTTTCCTAAACAAACAGCGAAATATGAATAACGTATCTATCGACGATGCGGATACCTTTTTGCTGGAACGTTTGAAAGGGGATGAATACTTCGATGGTGACGAGATACAGGTAAGATTGCAAAACGCTATTCTTACCTTGCCAGAGAAACAACGCTTGGTTTTCAATATGAAGTATAACGAGGAGATGAAGTACGAGGAGATGTCCGAGATACTAGGTACCTCTGTCGGGGCTTTGAAGGCCTCGTATCATCATGCGGTGAAAAAAAATCGAGGAGTTTTTAACAAAAGAGGTTTAAACCTTTTGCCCGAATCGCTGTCAAAGCAATATAAAAAGAGAAAAAGTATGAAAAAAGAAGAAAACAACCTAGATCGCTTGAAAGGAACTAATCCTTTCACTGTACCGGAAGGGTATATGGAAGGGCTTACGGAGCGGATCATGAGTCAGCTCCCCGAGAAGCAGGAGGAGAGGGCGAAACGGATTTCCTTGATGGATCGTGTTCGTCCGTGGTTGTACATGGCTGCGGTATTCGCTGGTCTTGGTTTGTTTTTCAAGGCTATCGTGGGAATAAACGGTTCCGATGGTAGTACTGCGTCTGATTCTTTACTGGTCCGGACGGAAGTCCCGACAACGGCTTTAGACGCTATTGAAGCGGAAGAAGATGAGGAGTATTTGGAGTATTTGGAAGCTCAGTACGCCAATTATCTCTTAGATGAGGAACTTTCCTATTCTGAATAAAGTTTAAAATAGTAATTTTATCGAAGATTTTTGTAATAATACTTGTATGAATAAAATATTTTTCATTACATTTGTAGCGATTTCGGTTCTACTCTCTTTCAATGCTACGGCACAAGAGAAGAAAGAGCAAAGACATTTTGATAGAGAGGCATTCGAAGCAAGGCGGAATGCTTTTATTACGGCTGAAGTTGGCCTTACACCTGAGGAAGCTGCACAATTTATTCCTTTATGCAATGAGTTGCGACAGAAAAAAATTTGAGGTAGGTCGTGAATGTCGTAAGTTATCAAAAGAAATTCGACATAAGGAGAATCCGACAGATGCTGATTATAACAAAGTGATAGACGAATGTCTGGATGTTGAGATAAAAGAGGCACAGTTGGAAAAAGAGTATTTTGAGAGATTCAAGAAGATACTTTCTCCCGAAAAGGTCTATAAGTACCGAAATGCGGAATATAAGTTTGTCCGGAATTTCATGAAGAGTGGTCGGGACAATAAAAAGGAAGAAAACAGAAAAAGTAAAATATTATCATTATTTTGTGTTTTTGTTTAGATTTAGTTTTGGCGTTTAAGTTAAGGGAGGGGTGGCGACGTGATGTCGGTTCCCCTTTTGTTTTGCCCTTATCCTTGCTTTATAAGCCTTTGGCCTTGGCTTCATTCCACAGTTGATCCATTTCCTCCAATGTCATATCTTTCAAGGAACGACCTTCTTGGATCGTGTGCTCCTCTAGATAATTAAAACGGCGGATAAACTTCTGGTTCGTGCGTTCCAATGCGTTGTCCGGATTTATTTTGTATAGGCGGGCAGCGTTGATCAAGCTAAAGAAGAGATCTCCGAACTCAGCTTCCATCTTATCTGCGTCCATCCTGTCTATCTCGGTTTTCAACTCATTAAATTCCTCCTGTACCTTATCCCATACTTGATCACGTTGTTCCCAGTCGAAACCTACGTTACGGGCCTTATCTTGGATACGATGCGCTTTTACTACGGATGGGAGGGAAGCGGGAACACCCTCCAGTACGGTTTTGTTACCCCCCTTTTCTTTCAACTTAAGCTGCTCCCAGCTTTGCTCTACCTTTTGAGCGGTATCGGCGGAGGTATCTCCGAATACGTGTGGATGGCGGTAAATCAGTTTCTGGCAAAGGCTGTCGCAGACATCCTTGATATCGAAAGCTTCTTTTTTCCTCGCCGATCTTGGAGTAAAAAGACGATGTGCAATAACAGGTCTCCTAATTCTTTTTTTATGTTTGTGTTATCCTCACGCATCAAGGCCTCGCATAGTTCATAGGTTTCCTCGATCGTATTCGTGCGGAGGCTCTCGTTTGTCTGTTTACGATCCCAAGGGCATTTTACCCGTAATTCATCCAGAATGTCGAGTAATTGCCCGAAGGCTTCCATCTTCTCTTCTCTAGTTGCCATATTATTTACTTATTCTATAATGATTGTAAAAGAAAGAGGGCAGGGGGTAGAACCCGGCCCTCTCTTTCTTGTATTGTTGTCCTTTCTTGCATTCTTTCAATCCGTTTTGAAGGAACTGGATGTATTTGGAAACATCCTCATTGAATGCGTATGAAGGTCCGAGCGGCTGTCCCTCGTCATTCAATAAGATGTAGAATGGCTGGGCATTAGAACCGAACTTGCTTCGTTGCAAATAACTCCATTTATCACCGATCGTCTTCAGCTTACGAGTCTTTCCGTTCTCTTGGATCTCGATGGGTTGCGGGAGTTTCGTCTTATCGTCTACCATGAGAGTGATTAGCACGTAATCATTTTCTAGCATTTGCTTCACCTTAGGATCCGTCCAAACGGAAGCCTCCATCTTACGGCAGTTTACGCAACCGAAACCGGAGAAGTCGATCATGACGGGTTTATTTACCTTCTTGGCATAAGCCATACCGGATTCATAATCGTCGAACGCGGCGTGTACCTCGTTTTTGTATAGATTGAAATCTTGTGTATACAACGGAGGAGCGAATGCGCTGATCGCCTTTAACGGAGCGCCCCAAAGTCCCGGAACCATGTAAATGGCGAAAGCGAAAGAGATAATCGCCATAAACAGACGAGGAACAGATACATATTTTACTTCGCTATCATGGCTAAACTTGATCTTTCCTAATAAGTAAACACCCAATAAACTGAAGATCACGATCCAAAGCACGATAAAAGCCTCACGGTCTAGTAAACGCCAACCATACGCTAAGTCCGCTACGGAAAGGAACTTCAAGGCCAAGGCCAACTCCAAGAAGCCCAATACGACCTTCACGGAATTCAACCATCCGCCGGATTTCGGCATACTTTGCAGCATATTCGGGAAGATGGCGAAGACGCTGAACGGGATGGATAACGCCAAGGCGAAACCGAACATACCGATAGCCGGTCCTACCGCCGTACCCATAGAAGCTGCCTGCACCAACAAGGTTCCGATAATCGGACCCGTACAAGAGAAAGATACCAATACCAACGTGAACGACATAAAGAAAATACTCAATACGCCGGTCGTTGAATCGGCCTTGCTATCAATTTGCTAGTCCATGACGCAGGTAATACCAGCTCGAAGGCTCCGAAGAAGGAGACTGCGAATACTACCAACAGCAAGAAGAACAGGATATTAAAGATCGCGTTCGTTGATAAATCATTCAATGCGCTCGCTCCGAAGATACCGGTGATCAACAAGCCCATCACCAAATAGATTACGATAATAGATAACCCATAGGTGATAGCGTCGCGAATCGCTTTCTTACGATCTTTCGTACGTTTCAGGAAGAAGCTAACCGTCATAGGGATCATCGGCCAAACGCAAGGAGTCAATAAGGCGATCAAACCTCCCAAGAAACCCGCGAAGAAGATGAATAACCAAGAGGTATCCGCCGCCGATACCGTAGCGTCGCCGAACGATTTCAATTGGTCGATCACCGGAGACCAAAGATTCGGGCTATCGGTTAAGCTGTCGGACGCTTTAGGAGATGTCGTAGCCGGTGTCTCTTTAGCGGCAGGGTCCGGAGTGTTCAACTCGCTGGCCTCTTCCGCTACGACTTGCGTATCCGGCTGTATGGCCGTGGCGTCCTCTTTATCCACCTCTGTAGTCGAGCTATTAGCTGCCAGAGCTGGATCTACATGGATACTTTTCTTATCGAAAGAGAAAGGTATTTGATCCGGGGGAAGACAAGTCTCGTCATTACAAGCCATAAATTCCACCTCGCCCTCCACCTTGAATTTAGCGGGATCGGTAACTTTTAGTTTTTGGATGAACGATACCGTACCCGGATACCAACGAAGATTCATGGCAAATTGCTCGTCGTAAACCGTGGTCGGCTTTACAGAAGGAACCGGTTGACCAATCAGTTCAGCTCCATTCAATGTCTCGAATGTGAAAGATGTAGAAACAGGACCTCCTTCCGGCAGGTTCATGTCATACAGGTGCCAACCTTTGTCCGCCGTGGCGGTAAAGACGATCTCTTTCTCGGGTGCGCCGCCCTTGTCGTCTAGTTTAATTTTCCACTTGACAGGCGTAAGTATTTGTGCCTGCGCTACCAGCGCTATTAGCGCCAGCATGATCGAACTGATGAGCTTCTTCATTTTTTGTCCTTTATTGATAGATTACTTTGCTGTCGATGTGAATTTCTCCGGGATCCGTGTCTCGAAGCGCATCTCCTCGCCTGTTACCGGGTGGATGAAACAGAGCCTGCGGGCATGGAGCATCAAGCGTCCGGCGGGATTTGTCTCCGCCCCGTATTTAGAGTCTCCGGCTATCGGATGGCCGATGGATTGCATCTGCGCACGGATTTGGTTCTTGCGTCCCGTCTCCAGATCGAGTTCCACGAGCGAATAGCGATTGTTCGTTTGCAGGAGTCGGTAGCGTGTGATCGCTTCCTTCCCGTCACCATCTTGTGTCACGTACACTTGCATATGCTTGTTCTCCACGAGGTTGGATACGATCAAATCCGTGTCTTTCTCCGGTCGTCCCTCTATCACGGCCACGTAGGTCCGTTGCGTGATAGCCTCGCGCCCAGTTGGACTGTAGTTGCTCTTTTTACCTTCTGGTTCTTGGCGAACATCATGATACCCGATGTGTCTCGGTCCAGACGGTGCAAGACGAATATCTTGTTGCGAGGGTCGCATTCTTTCAAGTAATCGCTCAGTATACGGTAGGCCGTACGCTCCTTGATACGATCGGTAGATACGGATAGCAAACCTTCCCGCTTGTTGATCACGATGAGGTCATCATCTTCCCAAACAATTCTAAGTAACGGATTGTTGAATTCCACCTTCCCTCTTCCATAGTTGATCCCGACCGTATCGTTAGGGTTCAGCGGGGCATCGAACTGCCGGGTGACTTTCCCGTTTACCGAGATCTGTCCCCTGCTCAATAATCCTTTCACGGATGAACGGCTTTGTTCTTTTAATAACTCGAACAGGAAAGGTAGCAAAGTGTTACTTTCACCCACCGTTACCTGTCGTTCTTTAGAGGGTTTACGTCGATTATCCCCTCCTTTATACTCAGATCGCTTTCTCATATCTATTTTTTATAGTACGCGAAGATACAGGCATTTACGCGAAACTGCAATAGCGCGGAATAGAAAAACCGTTATAAATAGTTTGCTTGTTATAGGAATAAACCTTCAAATCCCCGGATGTAAAAGTAATTGCCATTCACTCTATTTTCAAAATAGCGGCGTGGTCCTTATAAATCACGTCGTGATCTATATAATCTACGACTTGGTCTTTACAAACCATGCCGTGGTTTATAGAATAGTGGTTTGTCCGAGAGAGAATGCCTATTGTCTCGGCCGACTATATTTCCCGATGCTCAGCGTTTTTTGTCTATATTTTTTGTACTTTCGCGGATCGAGAAATGTGTAAAGACTAATTAGTTATAAAAATATGGAAATCGCTAGTAAGTACAATCCCGCTGAAGTAGAGGGGAAGTGGTATCAGTATTGGTTGGATAACGGCTTCTTTAAGTCAAAGCCAGACGGCCGTGAGCCGTATACGATCGTAATCCCGCCCCCTAACGTCACCGGCGTATTGCACATGGGACATATGCTTAACAATACGATCCAAGATATCTTGGTTCGCCGTGCCCGTATGATGGGTAAGAACGCTTGTTGGGTACCGGGTACGGACCATGCCTCGATCGCTACGGAGGCGAAGGTAGTGAATCGTTTGGCCGGGCAAGGAATCAAGAAAACCGATCTGACGCGCGACGAGTTCTTGCGGCACGCTTGGGAATGGAAAGAAGAGCATGGTGGTATCATCTTGAAGCAGCTTCGTAAATTGGGGGCTTCCTGCGATTGGGATCGTACGGCGTTCACGATGGACGAGAAACGTTCGGAAAGCGTCATCAAGGTTTTTGTCGATCTATATAAGAAGGGCTTGATCTACCGGGGCGTGCGTATGGTGAATTGGGACCCTAAGGCGCTGACGGCCCTGTCCGATGAGGAGGTTATCTATAAGGAAGAGCATAGCAAGCTGTACTATCTTCGCTATAAGATCGTAGGCGAGGAGGATACGCCGTTGTCGCCACTACCCGTCCGGAGACGATTATGGGAGATACGGCGATGTGTATCAACCCGAACGACCCGAAGAACCAACATCTGAGAGGAAAGAAAGTGATCGTTCCGCTGGTAGGCCGTGAGATTCCGGTGATCGAGGATGATTACGTGGATATAGAGTTCGGTACGGGCTGTTTGAAAGTGACCCCGCGCACGATGTAAATGACTATATGTTGGGCGAGAAATATAATTTGCCTTCTATCGATATATTTAACGATAACGGTACGTTGAGCGAGGCTGCCGGCCTGTATGTGGGCATGGATCGTTTCGATGTCCGCAAGCAGATCGAGGAAGACTTGCGTAACGCCGGTCTTTTGGAGAAGGTAGAGGCTTACGAGAACAAGGTGGGTTTCTCGGAGCGTACGAACGTGCCTATCGAACCGAAATTGTCTATGCAATGGTTCTTGAAGATGGAACATCTAGCCCAGATCGCCTTGGAGCCGGTCATGAAGGACGATATCAAGTTCTATCCGCCGAAGTTCAAGAACACCTACCGCCATTGGATGGAGAATATCAAGGACTGGTGTATCAGCCGTCAGCTTTGGTGGGGACACCGTATCCCGGCTTACTTCTTGCCGGAAGGTGGTTACGTGGTAGCCGAGACGGAAGAGAAAGCTTTGGAACTGGCGAAAGAGAAATGTGGTAACCCGAATCTGACCATGTCTGATTTGCGTCAGGACGAGGACGTATTGGATACTTGGTTCTCCTCTTGGTTGTGGCCGATCTCCCTGTTCGACGGTATCAATAACCCGGATAACGAGGAAATCAATTATTACTATCCGACCAGTGATTTGGTAACCGGACCGGATATCATCTTCTTCTGGGTAGCCCGTATGATTATGGCCGGCTATGAGTACAGAGGGAAAATGCCGTTCAAGAGCGTCTACTTTACGGGTATCGTTCGCGATAAGCTGGGACGTAAGATGTCCAAATCTTTAGGAAACTCTCCCGATCCGTTGCAATTGATCGAGCAATACGGTGCGGACGGCGTGCGTATGGGCTTGATGCTTGCGGCTCCTGCCGGAAATGATATTCCTTTCGATGATGCTTTGTGTGAGCAAGGACGTAACTTCAATAATAAGATATGGAATGCATTCCGCTTGGTGAAGGGCTGGACGGTAGACGATACGATCGCTCAGCCGGAGGCTTCCGCTATCGCCGTGAAATGGTTCAAGATGCAGCTGGATAAGACGATTGCCGAGGTAGACGACTCTTTCAGTAAATATCGTCTGAGCGAAGCGATGATGGCTGTCTATAAATTGTTCTGGGATGAGTTCTCCTCATGGTATCTGGAGATGGTAAAACCGGGGTATCAGCAGCCGATCGACAAGGCTACTTATGAGGCTACGTTAGGTTTCTTCGATGCCTTGCTTCGTTTGCTTCATCCTTTCATGCCGTTTATTACCGAGGAATTATGGCAAGCCCTTGAGCCTCGTAAGGAAGGTGAGAGCTTGATGGTTGCCCAAATGCCGGAAGTAGCGGTTGCGGATAGCGCTTATTTGGATGCTTTCGAGATCGTGAAAGAGATCGTTGGCGGTGTCCGTACCATTCGTTTGCAAAAGAATATACCGAATAAGGACGCGTTGGAATTACAGATCGTGGGTGAGCACAATGAGGCGTTCAACGCCGTAATCGCTAAGATGTGCAATCTCTCTTCCATCTCCAAGGTAGAGGAGAAAGCGGCCGGTGCTGTATCGTTCTTGGTCCGTACGACTGAATATGCCGTACCTTTAGGCAATCTGATCAATGTGGAGGAAGAGTTGGCTAAGCTTCAAGAAGAATTGAAATACCAAAAAGGTTTCTTGGCTTCTGTCATGAAGAAATTAGGCAATGAGAACTTCGTGAGCAAAGCCCCGGCGAAAGTAATCGAGATGGAGAAGAAAAAGCAAGCCGATGCCGAATCGAAGATTAAGTCTATCGAGGAAAGTATCGCTGCCTTGACAAAATAAATAGAACGGCCGTTTCTTTGAAATAAGAGCCTATATCAATCTTTTTTGGTTGATATAGGCTTTTTTGTTGTATAAGTTGAAAATGTGATATTAAACTTGTTTATGTTGATGTCTTGGCATTTAAATTTTTATTAACTTGCCGGGCATTGAATAATGGATAGTCGTGCTAACTTTTCAAGGTATATATGAAGAGATTGTTTTTTATTGGTTGTTGGACGTTGATTCTAACTTTGCTTATTCCGGATAGGGCGAAAGGTGACACGTTTGTCGATAGCTTACGAAGAGAAATCAAGGTTTTGCCGGATAGTAGTAAACTAATACGCTTGAACGAATTACTTTATGCCAATACGCATAACAAAGTATATAAAGTATATGCGGATTTGCTATTAGAAGAGGCACAGAGGCAACGTAACGATTATTACAAAGGAAATGCCTTACTATTCTTGATGCGTTATTACTATATGCAAGATCCGGATAGCTTGCGAATATATTTGAAAATAGCGGAACCCCTTTTCATCGCGACAAACCGGATCGAGGAATTATGTAGGGCGAAAGGATGGAATATCTATTCTTTAGCGAATGAGGGGATGCAGGGATTGGTAATCCGGGAGGTGGATAGCTTGAGGAATCTTGCGACCTGTTTTAATTATCCGGATGGGGTGGATATGGCAAACCAAGCTTTAGCGAATTTCTATTTTAATATAGGATTGGATGAGGAGGGTATTCAATTAAGCCGGGAGATCTTATCTCGCATGGAAGAACGTAATGCCTCTAGGATGCGTTGGTATTACGTGTTACGGCTGTTGCTTACGAAGGATTTGCGATTGGAGTATTTGAATAAATTGGATTCTTGCATACAAGAGTGCGAGAAAGAGGGCATTACTCAATTGGATGCGGAACATACTGTCGCTTTTTTAAAAGATCGCTATCATTATTACTCGGCCCAGTATTACGTGGCGGAAAAAGAGCCTTCCTTGGTTTATCAGCACTTGAGGATGATGGAGGATATCGAAAAGAAGAATAATATGAATGCCGAGCAAATCCTGCCTCAATTCCTTTGGATGAATTATTACGCTTTAGCGGGGAAATATGAGAAGGCCATTGATTTGGCGAACAAATTGGAACTAATGCTCTTGGATAAGAAACGCTTTAATGATTGGGTCTCAGTGGAGGATTTTAAGGCGGATCTCTATTATAAGCTTGGAAGAGGGATGGAAGCGGCTAGGGCTTACAGAGATTCTAAAGAAGTGCACGACTCGATTATGCGGGTAAAATATTACGAGGATTTAGCGAAGTTGAAAACCCAACGAGAGGTGGAAAAACTAGAGATACAAAGTAAGAAACTGGAGCTAGAGGCGGAAAAGTCGCGTGTCCGTATCTTGATGCTTCGAGGAGGATTTGTCTTGGTGTTGTTTCTATGTGCGGGCTTGGGTATAGTCGCCTATGCCCGTCATCGTGCGGGGATACGATTAAAGATCGCAAAAGAGAAAGCGGAGGAGGCGGATCACCTGAAATCTGCGTTCTTGGCAAACATGAATCATGAGATCAGGACGCCATTGAACGCCATCGTCGGATTCTCGCAGGTGATCGCCGATGAGGAAGATGCGGAAACTCGTCATGAACTCTCCAATATTATACAAAGTAATAATGAATTGTTGCAACGCTTGATAGAAGACGTATTGGATATATCGAAAATCGAGTCGAATACGTTGACTTTCGTTTTGGCGAATCATGAAATGAAGGCTTTAATGAAAGATATCTATAGTATCATTTTATTACGTATGCCCGAAAATGTAGAACTTCGATTGGATGATTGCCAACCTTTTACGCTTTATACCGATCGGAGTAGATTAACGCAAGTCCTCACTAATTTATTGACGAATGCTATCAAGCACACGAAAAAAGGTTATATTTGCTTCGGGTATGACGTGACGGAGCAGGAAATCCGCTTTTATGTGACGGATACAGGCGAGGGAATCCCGGACGACCAATTGGAACGGGTTTTCGATCGTTTTGTCAAGTTGACGCAATGGACCAATGGAGTCGGCTTGGGATTGGCTATCTCCAAGGCTTTGGTCACAAAGCTCGGCGGTCGTATAGAAGTGACTTCCCAGCAAGGGGTAGGCTCTACCTTTAGCGTTATTTTCCCAAGATAAACAGTATACATTATATATAATATTGTAATAGACCATGAAACACTCAAGACGTACATTTTTTAAACAAGGATTGGCGGGTGCCCTTTTATTAGGTACCTCCACGATCGCCCGGGCCGCTTTGCCGGACCCTGTAAAGCCAAAAGCCCCGAAGGCCGTAAACCCGTTCCATCTGGGAATGGCGGGATATACTTTCGTTAATTTTGATTTAGATACGACGTTGAAGACGTTGGAACGATTAGATATCCATTATCTTTGCATCAAGGATTTCCATTTGCCGTTGAATAGTACGGATGAGCAGATTAGGGCTTTTCATGATAAATGCGCTGCCCATAAAGTGACGGGATATGCCGTAGGTCCTATTTATATGAAGAGTGAGGAAGAGATAGATCGTGCGTTTGATTATGCGAAGCGGGTAGGAGTGAAGTTAATCGTCGGTGTCCCGAATTACGAGCTTTTACCCTATGTGGATAAAAAAGTGAAGGAGTATGATTTTCATTACGCTATCCACTTGCACGGTCCTGATATTAAGACGTATCCCGATGCTACGGACGTTTGGGAGCATACGAAGGATTTAGACCCCCGTATCGGTATGTGTCTGGATGTCGGGCATGACTTGCGAAACGGCTGTGATCCTGTCGCCGACTTGAAGAAATACCATACCCGGGTATTCGATATGCACATCAAGGACGTGACGGATTCTTCGAAGGCGGGAGTCGGGATCGAGATCGGTCGTGGAAAGATCGACTTCCCTGCGCTGATCCGTATGATGCGGGAAGTTAATTACACGGGAATGTGTAGCTTGGAATACGAGAAAGACATGAAAGACCCCTTCTTGGGGATCGCGGAGTCTATCGGCTATTTCAAGGCTGTGAGTGATTTGACATAATGTGGGGGCGTAAATCGCCCCCTTTTAAATAGATGAAGATGAGAAGCATTCTTTTTATAGGCATAGCGGGTTTGTTGTCCGCTTGTAGCACGATTAATTATGTAGGTATCGAGACGTATAATCCTGCGGAGGTGACGTTTCCTGAGAATGTCGCCAAGGTACTTATCGTAAACAATGCCGTCCCCCAACCGGAGGATGCGGGTTACGAATACACCTTGCAGGGAGAGAGGCAAGATACTTGCAAAGCGAAAGCGGATAGTGCGCTGTTTGACGCTTGCCGTACTTTAGGGGAGGCTATCGTGGAGGCTTCTTATTTTAACGACGTATTGCTTTACCATGATGCGGTTCGAAAAGATAATCAGGCGTTTCTGGATACGAAACTTACCCAAGGGCAAGTAGCGTCGCTATGCGATGAGACCGGTGCCGATGCGGTTATCTCCATCGACCGCTTGCTGTTCGATATGAAGAAAAGCGTAGGTACCTTGGGCGAAGGGTATGTAATGGGAATGATCGACGTGCAGATGGCTGGCGTGATACGCAGTTACGTTCCCGATCGTGAGGCTCCACTGGCGACGGTACATATGAAAGATAGTATTTATTGGGCGGAAAGTGCGGATTATATGCCGATCTTGGATAAGGTATTGCCCTCTCCGGAGAATGCTTTGCGTGGGGCCGGTAAATATTTCGGGGCGAAGGTCTACGCTAATTTTGTTCCTCATTGGGAGAAGGAGACTCGTTGGTACTTTACCGGAATGGGTTCACGTTGGAAAGAGGCTTCCGCTTATGCGGCTAATGAGAAATGGGATATGGCGGAAGATCGTTGGTCCGGGCTTTACCGGGGTACGGAAAACTGGAAAAGCCGGGCGAAGGCGGCCTCTAATCTGGCCCTATGCCATGAGATGAGAGGAGCTTTAAAAGAAGCCTATGAGTGGGCTCATAAATCATACGATTTATTCAAGCGTAATAATGGTGATAATGATAAGAGTACCAAATTATTGGAACTCTATGTACAGGCGTTGGCCGAACGAATTCGTTCCGATAAGAAACTAAATGTGCAATTTGGTGAGGATTAACGGCGTTATTCGGTGAATTATTATTACTTTTGACGCATATTCGAATAAAGGAGAATTAATATATGAACGCAAATATGGCAAAGGTTCAATCCCTCATCGAGAACGCTTTTACGTCGGCTGTTGAAAAGCTGGCCAAGGATGAGTCCGGTAATTTTATAAGCGACTTATATGTGCAGGCTGATGCGGAAAGCGGGGAACTGCAAATTTATGATGATGAGGAGCATTTGATCGAAAAGATCGTTATCTTCGATTGGGTGAACTCGAACGAGGAGGAGAACGCATTCAATAAGCGGGTTGCCGCTTCGGTGAAGGCGGTTCTTACGATCTTGTCTACCAAGAATATTTTTGACGTCCCCGATTCATGAAGCCTCTTTCTGTTAGCTTGACCGATGAGGATTTTGTTGTAATAGAGGAACTTCTCTTCATCGATGATGATATGCTTCGTCTGGACGATCCTCTATTAAAAGATTTAGATGCAGATTTAGATGATTTTTTAGCGAATCTTCTTGCAGATGTCAAATAAACCCTGTATCTTTGCGCCCGAAATAAAGAAACAAATGTTGCCGAAATAGCTCAGCTGGTAGAGCAACGCATTCGTAATGCGTAGGTCGCCGGTTCAAGTCCGGCTTTCGGCTCAAAAATTAGGCAGTTATCTTTTTTAGGTAACTGCCTAATTTTGTTTGATAAGGCTGCGGTTCTAGCGAGGTTTGGGAGGTAAGGTTAAACTGGGTGTTAAACCGGAAATGCAATGAACGCAACAGCGTTATTATTTGCGTCAAATTTGCGTCACCAAATGCAACAAAACGCCAAAACAAAACGATTTTTATCAATAAAAAAAGCGGCTACTTGTTTTGTAACCGCTTAATTTATTATTGGTGGAGCATATCGGACTCGAACCGATCACCTACAGACTGCCAGTCTGTCGCTCTAGCCAGATGAGCTAATGCCCCGTCTTGTTAATTCATGTGCAAATATAAGGCTTTTTCTTGATATATGCGCTATCTTTGTATAAGAAATTTCAAGAGAAAGGAAAGAAGATGATAGTTTATAATACGACTTTTCATATCCATAAGGATATCGTGGATGAGTGTCTGGAATATTTGAAGAATAGTTATATACCGAAAGCCTCCGAGAGCGGTATCCTTTATAGTCCTTATTTGAGACGGATCTTGGATTCGCGGAATGAGGAAGGTGAAAGTTTTTCCGTACAGTTTCATACGAGGGATATCGATTCGTTGAATGAGTGGGTGCGTAAGGAAGGCGGAGCCTTGCAGCAAGATTTGATAGGACGTTATAAAGAGAAGATCGCTGGATTCTCTACCCTGTTGGAAGATATAGAGCTACCTAAATGATCAAGGACCGTATTATATTAGGCATAGACCCCGGTACGATCGTGATGGGATACGGAATCTTGAAGATCGAGGGGAATAAACCGAAGCTGGAAGCTATGGGAATCCTGCAATTGAATAAATATGAGGATCATTATCTCCGTCTGCGTAAGATATTCGAACGGGTCTTGGCCTTGATCGATCAATACCATCCGGATGAGTTGGCTATCGAGGCGCCTTTCTTCGGGAAGAACGTACAGAGTATGTTGAAACTCGGAAGGGCACAAGGAGTAGCGATGGCGGCGGCTTTAGAGCGGGATATCCCGATCTTCGAGTACGCCCCTCTAAAAATCAAGCTCTCGATCACGGGGAATGGAAATGCGGCGAAAGAACAAGTGGCCGGCATGCTACAACGCTATCTGAAGATACCGGATGAGTCTATGCTTCCGCAATTGGACGCTACGGATGGGTTGGCGGCGGCTGTTTGTCATTATTTCCAAACCAATAATCCGATCTCGGAAAAGAAGTATACGGGATGGAAGGATTTTATCGCTAAGAACCCCGGGAAAGTCCGCTGATATGAGCTTAAAAAACATAGTTATGAAATTCTCAAACCATAACTAAGGTTCAAAGAATTCATAACTATGTTTTTATTTAGCCTAAACTGACCTTATTCTTATACGATACCTTGCGCCATCATAGCTTTCGCTACTTTCATGAAGCCTGCGATATTTGCGCCTTTTACATAATTGATATATTCGCCATCTTTACCGTGAGCTACGCATTGTTCGTGGATTGCGCTCATGATCTGATGTAATTTAGCGTCTACCTCGGCGGCGGTCCATGAGATATGCATAGCGTTCTGGGTCATCTCCAATCCGGAAGTAGCCACACCACCGGCGTTGACAGCCTTACCCGGAGCGAATAATTGCTTATGCTCGATGAACAAGTCTACAGCCTCAGCCGTACAACCCATGTTAGAAACCTCAGCTACGCACAAAGTCTTGTTCTCGATCAACTTACGAGCGTCAGCCTCGTTCAACTCATTCTGGGTAGCGCATGGCAAGGCTATATCTACTTTTTGTTCCCAAGGTTTCTTGCCGGGATAGAAGGTAGAGCCCGGGAATTCGTCTGCGTAAGGAGCTACGATATCATTTCCGGAATTACGCAATTCCAACATATAGTCGATCTTCTCGCCGGAGATACCCGCCGGATCATAGATATATCCGTCAGGACCAGAGATAGTAACCACTTTAGCGCCCAACTCGGTTGCCTTTGTAGCGGCACCCCAAGCCACGTTGCCGAAACCGGAGATGGCGACCGTCTTGTCCTTGATATCGATTCCGTGAGTCTCCAACATTTGATGTACGAAGTAAAGAGCGCCGAAGCCGGTAGCTTCCGGACGAAGGATAGAACCTCCGAACTCCATGCCTTTGCCGGTGAAAGTACCTGTGTTCTCGCGAGCCAATTTCTTGTACATACCGTACATATAACCAACCTCACGGCCACCTACGCCTATATCGCCAGCCGGAACATCCCTGTCCGGACCAAGATTACGCCATAATTCAAGAATAAACGCTTGGCAGAAACGCATGATCTCGGCATCGTTCTTTCCTCTCGGAGCGAAATCGGAACCGCCTTTGCCACCACCCATCGGAAGGGTTGTCAAAGCGTTTTTTTAAATGTTTGCTCGAATCCTAAGAATTTCAAGATAGACAAGTTAACGGACGGGTGGAAACGGATACCTCCCTTGTACGGGCCGATTGCGTTGTTGAACTGAACACGGTATCCCAAGTTAACTTGTATCTCACCTTTATCATCTACCCAAGGCACACGGAAAGTGAAAATACGTTCCGGCTCAACTAGGCGTTCAATGATTTTCGCTTTCTCAAATTCCGGATGTTGGTTGTACACTTCCTCAATTGATAAAAGCACTTCTTTTACTGCTTGCAAATACTCCTTTTCTCCCGGATGTTTTGCCTCTAGCGCTGATAAAATAACTTCAGTCTTCATAGCATTTATATTCTTTAAAAGGATAACATTCTGTTGGCAAATGTAGGTAATTCTTTGGAATGACCAAGAGTTTCGCTTACTTTTTATCGGTGAAAACCTAAAAATCTTCAGTTAGAGTCAGAATGCGTACTTTCATGTTTCAATAGTTATTATTTTTCCTTACATTTGACTCGAATAATTCTATCAGAATCTATTATGAGCGGTATACCGAACTTAAAAGACTTGGTGTTCAGAGACACCCCGTTTGCCAATCTAATGAATAAGCGTATATATAATGTATTGCTTATCGCTACGAAATATGATTCCTTCATGCTGGAAGATGACGGGCGTGTAGATGAGCAGATATTTAACGAATATACTTCCTTAAGCCTCCGTTACCCACCCCGGTTTACGCAGGTGACTACCGAGGAGGAGGCTTTGAATGAGTTGAAGAACCGGAACTTCGAATTGATCATTTGCATGCCGAATATGGATAACCGGGATATATTCGCTGCGGCGAGCGAGATAAAGGTGCATTATCCGAATATCCCGATCGTTGTATTGACTCCTTTCTCGAAAGAGGTGTCTAAGCGGATCGCCAACGAGGATCTGAGCGCTATCGATTATGTGTTCAGCTGGTTGGGTAACTCGGAGTTGTTACTGGCGATTATCAAGTTGATCGAGGATAAGATGAACGCTCCGGACGATACGGCCAGCGTGGGCGTACAGATCATCTTGTTGGTGGAGGATTCCATTCGTTTCTATTCGTCCGCTTTGCCTCATTTATATAAGTTCGTGCTGGAGCAAAGCCAAATGTTCGCGAAGGAGGCGTTGAACGATCACCAGCGTACGTTGCGTATGCGGGGTCGTCCGAAGATCAAATTGGCCCGGAATTACGAGGAGGCGGTACGTATTTTTGATCAGTATCGGGATAATATGTTGGGTATTATCTCGGATATGAGTTTTATGCACAATGGCGTGAAAGATCCGTATGCCGGTTATAAGTTCGGACAGTATGTTCGGAAGACGGGTTTGATCATTCCTTTCGTGCTGGAATCTTCGGAGGCCAGCAACCATGTGTACGCGAAGGAACTGAACGCCTCGTTTATCGATAAGAATTCCAAGAGTTATCCGCAGGATTTGAAAAAAAAGAAGATCATGCAGCGTTTCGGTTTCGGCGATTTCGTGATCTTGAATCCGCATACGAAAGAAGAGATCACGCGCATCAAGGATTTGAAGGACTTGCAAAAGAAAGTCTATCAGATTCCCGACGACTCGCTGGTTTACCATCTCTCCCGGAATCATTTCTCCCGTTTCTTTTATTCCCGTGCCATGTTTCCGCCCGCCGAGGTTTTGAAGCATGTGGACGTGAGTGACTATAAGGATATGGATGAGGCCCGGAAATTGATTTTCGACTTGATCGTGCAATATCGCCGGATGAAGAACACGGGTGTCGTGGCGGTTTATCAGAAGGATCGTTTTGATGAGTATAGTAATTTTGCCCGTATCGGCGACGGTTCGCTGGGAGGTAAGGGTAGAGGTCTTGCCTTTATCGGTGCGATGGTGAAGCGATACCCTAAGCTGGAGAGTGATAATTTTGCCGTGAATATCCCGAAGACGGTCGTGATCTGTACCGATATCTTCGACGAGTTCATGGAGACGAACGAGTTGTATCCGGTAGCGCTGGGCGATGCGGACGACGAGACGATCCTCCGGTATTTCTTGCGGGCCAGCTTGCCCTCCCGTTTAATCGAGGACTTGATGGCTTTCTTCGATGTGGTGAAAAGCCCGATTGCTGTCCGTTCGTCCAGTCTGCTGGAGGATTCGCATTATCAACCTTTCGCCGGGATCTATTCTACGTATATGGTACCTAAGATCGAGGAGAAATACGATATGCTCCGTACGGTGAGCGACGCTATCAAGGCGGTGTATGCCTCTGTCTTTTATAAGGATAGTAAGGCGTATATGACGGCAACTTCCAACCTGATCGATCAGGAGAAGATGGCGATTGTTTTGCAGGAAGTGGTCGGCAACCGTTACAACGATCATTTCTACCCGACGATGTCGGGCGTGGCCCGTTCCTTGAATTTCTATCCGATCGGTAACGAGAAGGCGGAAGATGGGATCGCGAATATCGCCTTGGGATTGGGTAAGTATATCGTTGACGGCGGTCAGACTTTGCGTTTCTCCCCGCGCCATCCGCATAATATTTTGCAGATGAGTACGATGGATTTCGCCCTTCGTGAGACGCAGACCCGTTTCTATGCCTTGGATTTGAAGAATATGGCGGAAGCCTTCTCGGTAGATGATGCCTTTAACTTGGTGAAGCTGGGCTTGAAGGACGCTGACGCTGAGGGTTCCTTGAAATATATTGTCTCTACATACGATCCGTACGATCAGATTATCCGTGACGGTTATTATCCGGGCGGTCGTAAGATCCTTTCTTCCGTGAATATCCTACAGCATGATGTGTTCCCGCTGGCGGATACGTTGGATCAGATCTTACGGATCGGGCAGCAGGAAATGGGCCGTCCGGTAGAGATTGAGTTCGCTGTCAACATGGACCCGTCGGATCATACAAGGGCGACTTTCTATCTGTTGCAAATCCGTCCGATCGTAGATAATAAAGAGATTATGGACGAGGATCTGAGCTTGGTGAAGAACGAGGAAACCATCCTTTCTTCTACCAGTGTTTTGGGGCATGGCATCGTTGGCGACGTACAGGATATTATCTATGTGAAGACGGGCGCTTTTAATTCATCCAATAATCAGTTGATCGCTTATGAGATCGAGAAGATGAACCGTTCGTTTACCGATCAGGAGAAAGGATACGTATTAGTCGGCCCCGGTCGATGGGGGGGAGCAGCGACTCTTGGTTGGGTATCCCGGTGAAATGGCCGCATATCAGTAACGCACGGGTGATCGTGGAATGCGGATTGGAGAATTATCGGGTAGACCCGAGTCAAGGTACCCATTTCTTCCAGAACCTGACTTCGTTCGGAGTGGGCTATTTTACGGTTAATCCATTTAAGGGAGATGGTTGGTTCGATGAGGCGTTCTTGAATGCGCAACCTGCCGTAGAGGAGACGGAATATCTTCGTCATGTACGTTTTGATGCTCCGATTACGATTAAGATGGATGGGAAGAAAAGTCTTGGCGTGGTATTGAAACCATAAAAAGATAGCGTTTCAAGAGAAGATAGTTGTTTGTGGATTTGCGAGACGAGCCGGTAAGACGGGTCTCGCGAATCCATTTTTTATTTCAAGTGGAAAGTGGCAAGAACTGCTTTGTGGTCGGTAGGCCAGATTTCAAGGGGAGTCATGATCGGGTCGGAGGTCTCTTCCGTCTCTCTTTGCCCACGGAGGATGTCACCTTTCGGACCGATGATACATACATCTGTAAGCGTTAATCCCTCGAATGGAGCGTAATGGATGAAATCGATGCGATCTCTATCGTCCGCTTTCGGCGACCAAACCAATTTCTCTAAAGCGATATCCTTACAGTCTGCCGGGCAGGTAAGTCCCGGATGAGTTACAGGGTTCGGGAAGATCTCACGGTACGTATCTTTGAAGCCGTCTTTCTCCAGCATGACGGATACGTGCCAAGGAACAACCAATCCTTGGTGGTCTCTCATGTCTTTGGTCGCCTCGGTCCAGTCCAGATGGGAAGGCTCGTTAAAGTCTCCTCCGAGGATAACGATCCGTCCGGCTTCCCGATCCTTTTTCGCCTCTTTCAGGAAGCAAGCGATAGCGTCGTCACGGACAGATTGCTCGTTCAACCATAGGAGTGTGTCCAGATTGGTGACAGGAGGTTCCTCGTCCCATGTATTTCCGTCGTATCCACGGGCATCGTAATAAGCGCAATTGCGATAATCCAGATGGGCGGTGTAAAGAGCTACCTCGGTATCGCCGATGTGGGTAATGGCCTTGTACATACTACCCCTGTCATCGTTCAAGGGATAGACGGTCGTGCTATCCGTGATCGGGTAGCGGCTTAACAGACCGGAATCCTCGGTGTAGAAAGAATAGTACGTTTGTCCTCTTTGCTGCAACGCTTCCACGATCCGGTCGCAAAAACGGGTCTGATGATAATTACGTACCTCGCTTAACGTAACGAAATCGGCGTTACTTCTTACGATCTCGTCAGCGATAGCGTCAAAGCCTCCTTTTACGACAGCGCCTTCCTGCCAGATGTTGAATTGAAGAACCTTGAAAGTCTTCTCTTGCTGGCAAGAGCTGAGGCCCAGTGCGATCAACAAGAGTAAGTAGATAAAACTAGTTTTTTTCATGTGTGAAATATTTTGTTAGATGTTTTGTCGTAGCCATTCCTCGGCGGCGGCCAAGGTTTCCGGCTTGCCGATATCCAATAGTTTTAGGTTATCCGCCATATAAGCCCTGATATCGGTTTTGGCGCAAATAGCCAGATAGAAGTTAATGATAGAGAACTTTCCGGTCCATTCTTCCATCAGCTCCAATATCTTGGGCGAGAGTACGTGGATTCCGCTAAAGGCGTACTCGTTGTGTTGATCCGGGTCAAAATAGGGATAGTAAGATTTTACCTCGCCGGTCTCATGATTACGCCAACCACAGTCTATTCTCCTTATTAAATAATAGATAACGTGAGGTATTGCGCTGGCTGACGAGTAAGGTAGCCAACGGGTTCGTTTGTACATGGGTATCGTATAGTTTCTTGAGATCCACGTTCGATAAGATATCGACATTATGTATCAAGAAAGGCTCGTTCCCGCATAAAAAGAGAAGTGGCCTTCTTGATTCCTCCTCCCGTATCCAGCAGATAATCGCTCTCGTCCGAGATTTCGATCCGGACACCGAAGTTGTTGTTCGCCTCCAGAAAATCCACGATCTGGTTGCCTAAATGGTGGATATTGATCACGATCTGGTCGAAACCGGAGGATTTCAGTTTCAGTATGACGTGTTCTAGCATCGGTTTGCCCCCCCGATAGGTATAAGCGCTTTTGGCGTGTGATCGGTTAACGGCTTCAGTCTGGAACCAGTACCGGCCGCGAAAATCATAGCTTTCATAATGTAGGGTTAAAGAGTTGTTCTATATTTTGTTCTCTATGTACTAAATGTACCTTTTACTCCGAACTTGGTGTTAAGATGTTCCGCCAGATGTTGTGCGGAATAGACCGAACGGTGCTGTCCTCCCGTACATCCGAAACAAATCATCAAATTGGTGAATCCACGATCCATATATCGTTTTACCGAGGCGTCTACGATATGGTAGACATGCTCGAGGAAATTCGTGATCTCCCCGTCATCCTCCAAGAACTGGATCACTGGCTCATCCAAACCGGTGAAATGGTTGTAACGCTCGTATTTACCGGGGTTATTTATCGCACGGCAATCGAATACGAATCCACCTCCGTTCCCGCTAGGGTCGTTCGGGATTCCTTTTTTATAGGCGAAGCTCATGACCTTTACTTCCAGCATATGTTTCTGGATATCATCCGTGAATTGTTTCAACCCGGTAAGCTCACGAAGGACGGAGCATAAATAGGGATATTCCGGATAGTCATTCTTCAATAACTGCCGCAGGTTCTCGATCGCGAACGGGACGCTTTGGATGAAATGAGGCTTTTTCTCGAAATACCCCCGGAAACCATAAGCCCCCAATACCTGCAAGGTCCTAAACAGGACAAAATGGCGCAGCTGGCTATGGAAGTAAGCCTCGTCTACCGGGATATATTTACGTAGGGCCGTGATATAATCCGATAGTAATTCATTCCTCAGATCCTCCGGATATTTCGCTTTCGCCTGCCAAAGGAAGGAAGCCACGTCGTAATAAACCGGGCCTTTTCGTCCACCTTGAAAATCAATAAACCAAGGCTCTCCGTCCTTTACCATAACATTGCGTGACTGGAAATCACGGTATAGGAACGTGGCGGATGAACTGCGTAACAATACGTCGCTCATCTTCAAGAAATCATCTTCCAGACGATTTTCCTGAAACTCCATCCCGGTAGCCTTTAAGAAACAGTACTTGAAATAATTCAAGTCCCAAAGGATAGACCGTTGGTTGAACTCGGCTTGCGGATGGCAATACGAGAAATCGAAACCGTCGGACCCCAAGAACTGGATGTCGGGGAGTTTGGTGATCGTCTTGTGTAATAAACGGCGTTCCTCCTCGTCGAATACACTGCTTTTACGGCCTTTCTCGATGGCGTTGAAAAGAAGCGTATCTCCTAAATCCTCTTGGATATAAAATGAATGGTCGTCCGAGCTGGCATATACTTGCGGTACGGGTAAGCCCTTCCCCGGAAATGTTTTGCCATATAGATAAAAGCCTCGTTCTCCTCAATAGAAGTGCCACTAACTCCAATCAACGTCTCAGGACCTTTTATCCTGAAATACCGGCGGTTAGAGCCGGATGACGGTAACTCCGTTATTTCCTCTGCCGGTGATCCGGTATATGATTGGTATAGCTTCCTAAGTTCTTCTGTTATCATACTTATCGATTTACGGCACTAAGATACCGCTTTTTAATTGAAAATTAAGAATTGAAAATTGAAAATTGGGACTTCGTCGGAAATAAGAAAGGGGAATAGCCTCTCAAAGCCTATCCCCGCTTATATGATCATCAATCTCTCCTCTCTAACTAATTTTTTTCAATTCTCAATTTTCAATTACCTAGAGTATTCCTTGTGCCATCATAGCCTTAGCTACCTTCATGAAGCCGGCTACGTTGGCGCCTTTCACGTAGTTTACGTAACCATCCTCTTGCTTTCCGTATTTTACGCATTGCTCGTGGATACTTTCCATGATACTCTGAAGTTTCTGGTCTACTTCCTCGCTGCTCCAACTTAACTTCTGTGCGTTCTGAGTCATCTCAAGACCGGAAACGGATACACCACCTGCGTTAGCGGCCTTACCCGGAGCGTAAAGGATCTTGGCCTCAAGGAATGCGTCGATAGCTTCCGGCGTAGAAGGCATGTTAGCGCCTTCGGATACGGCGAAGCAACCGTTGGCCAATAAAGTCTTGGCATCGTCGCCGTTCAACTCATTCTGGGTTGCGCTCGGCATAGCGATGTCGCATTTCTCTCCCCAAGGACGAGCGCCTTGTACATATTTGCATCCGTATTGCTCCGCGTATTCACGGATACGGCCACGATACAAGTTCTTCAACTCCATGATATAATCCAGTTTCTCACGGTCGATTCCATCCGGATCATAGATATAACCGTCGGAATCAGACATCGTGACAACTTTCGCTCCAAGACTGATTAATTTCTCTACCGTATATTGAGCCACGTTTCCGGAACCTGATACACAAACTACCTTGTCTTTGATATCAATGTTGCGGGTTTTCAGCATCTGCAACAAGAAATATACGTTTCCGTAACCTGTAGCTTCCGGACGGATCAAGGAACCTCCGAACTCGATACCCTTACCCGTGAATGTACCCGTATTCTCACGAGCCAATTTCTTGTACATTCCATACATATAAGCCACCTCACGTCCGCCTACACCGATATCGCCGGCGGGAACATCCGTGTCCGGACCGATATGGCGCCATAACTCAAGGATGAAGGCTTGGCAGAAACGCATGATCTCAGCGTTTGACTTTCCTCTCGGGCTAAAGTCGGAACCTCCTTTACCACCACCCATCGGCAATGTAGTCAGTGAATTTTTAAACGTTTGCTCAAAAGCCAAGAACTTAAGGATCGATTGGTTTACGGAAGCGTGGAAACGGATACCGCCTTTGTACGGGCCGATAGCGTTGTTGTGCTGGATACGGTAACCCATGTTCGTCTGGATTTGTCCCTTATCGTCCATCCAAGTTACACGGAAAGAGAAAATGCGATCGGGGATACAAAGGCGCTCGATCAAGTTGCTTTTCTCAAATTCCGGATGCTCGTTGTAAGCTTCCTCGATAGTCCCTAAAACCTCTGATACTGCTTGATGATATTCCGGTTCGTTCGGAAATCTTCTTTTCAAGTTGTCTAAAACTTCACTTGCCTTCATGACTGAATTTTATATTTAGAATGTTATACCATTTTGTTATCCGTACGCCGTTTGTTTAACGACGTGGCAAAGGTAAGCTAATTTTTGACACTAGCAAATAATTGAAAGAGAAAATGCGTAAAAAATATCATTTAGATATATTAAGTTTGAAAAAACGACGAAATGTTATTCATCTCTATGCTTGAAATTCTTATAGATCGGAACGAACACAATGATAGCGGAGGCTACAAGGGCAAATATGACATCGAAATTGATCGTTTCGCTGTATACAAGCAGCATGTAGCATAAGACACCCCATAGTAAGGTGATACATACGGCTTGACTATTTGTTATCTTTCTGCGTGCCATTGATTACATTTGTTTAGTTTGAGGAAATAAGCGATCCGAAGTAAATCACCAAAGCCAAAAAAGACAGCTACGATGACGAATAGGATCATGATTTGTTTCTCTAAGGGATATTTTCGTAGAAAAGGGATATGACGTGCGAATCCGGCGACTTGTTCTACCGGTTCCGCTTGCTCGTCTTCCCGGGGCAGGTCGTAACCGCCTTCCTCCATGATCTTCATGGCTCGGGGAACGTCGCTTTCCAGAATCTCCACCCGTGCGCCGCCTACGTCTACGTAACCGGCCATGATCTGGCTGCTTAACTCATTGCGGAGATAACATTCTATCCCTTCCGACCTCAACAGGGCCATCAGCGGTTGGGCATCCGCCGGATAGGTGAACCGGGCTATTTCTACGATCTTGTCCATGGTATTTGTTTTTCTGCAAATGTAAGTAGACAATCACGAATTAACCGTGTTTTTTATTGTAATTTACTTTTTTTATACGTGAAAATATGAAACAGTATGATTTAGCGGAGGGTATGCGGATGTATATAGCCCGATTGAGAGAGCAAGGACGTTATTCGTCCGCCAAGAGTTATCAAGATGCCTTGAATTCATTCCTGCGTTTTTGTGGGCAGGAGGTGATTCCTTATACCCGTATCGACCGGGAAATGCTTTTGAGGTATCAAGACTATTTGCGGGACCGGGAATGCTCGTGGAATACGGTGTCTACCTATATGCGTAGGATTCGCCGTGTGTATGGGTTGGCGATGGAGAATGGGGAGGCTCCTTTTTCCCGTTATTTGTTCAAGGGGATTTTCATGGGAGTGAAAAGCAAACAGAAGAAGGCGTTGCCTACGGAATCCTTGCGTTTGTTGATGACCGCTCCGTTGGATGATTCGGGGCTGCGGAAAACACAGCGGGCATTGTGTTTGATGTTCTTGTTTTGCGGTATGGCGTTTGTCGATTTCGCTCATTTGAAAAAGAGTGATATCCGGAATGGTGTCTTGAGGTATAACCGCCAGAAGACGGGTACGCCGATGTTGGTCGAGATACAGCCTGTGGCCAAGGAGTTGTTGGCTGCGTTAATGTCCGACACGCTTCGGGATTCTCCTTATCTATTCACTTTCTTGAGTGGGACGAAAACGGGTGAAGAGGCCTTCCGGGAATATACCTCTGCCTTGGCTGATTTCAACAGTTCCTTGAAGGAACTGGCAAATGCCTGTGGTGTGACGGAAATGGTTACCTCGTACTCAATCCGTCACTCTTTCGCCACGACCTTGAAGGAACAGGGTGTACCGATCGAGATGATCAGCGAATTGCTGGGACACCAATCGATCAAGACGACGCAAATCTATTTGAAGAGCTTCTCTTTGGATAAGATGTCTGCGGTGAACAAGGCTTGCTTCGAGAGCATATATAATAATGTATCAAAGGTGGGGTAGGCGATCGGCTACTTGGGAAGTAGCGTAATCTTCCACGCCGCAAATTTAGTAAAAACACCGAATAACAAACAATTTTTTAGGCTTTGGTAGTAATTTGTTTGAGGGGATGAATTTACGCCCTTTCTTCAATTTTTCGTTTCTATTTTCGCGTGGTGTGATGGGCACGACAATGGAGACGAAACGACCCATTTTCCTGCCCATACACCACGAATAGAAACGAAAAATTGAAGAAAGATAAATTCAGAAAACAAACAAATTTTACACAAAGCCAAAAATTGTTTGTTATTCGGGCACGTTTTTCTCTAAATTTGCGGCATTTGGATCTTTTACGCTACTTCCCAAGTAGCCGATCTTCCACGTCCCGATAGAAGAGATATTGACATGGTTTATATTGCTTTAAAATTTTCGGGAATAGAAAAGAATATTTGATTTAAGTATTAGATTATCAGCGTATTAATAGAATGTGCTGATATGGCATTGAAGTATCTATGGGTCATGATCTTCCCCTTTACCATTGCGTGATGTCCACACCGTAAGATGGTATGTATTATCTCTTCCCGCTTGTCACAAAGGTCCAGCCAAGGGTTTGGAGAAGGAGTTAGATCGCAGGGTGCGTTTGGGCGGGCCTACGTTCGATTTTTTTCGCCCCCTCTTTCGTGGAGATGCATCGCCGTGAGGGGCGTTTGGTGGAGACTCACCGTCCGTTGCTCTACAATTATGTGGTTATCCGCTCTTCTGGGTATGAGATCTTTCGTTTGAAACGAGATTTTCCCTTGTATAATTTCCTGCCTAGCGTGGATGGCCGTGGCTCATATCCTTTTGTCTCCGATCGTGAGATGGAAAACTTGCGTTGGGTGGCTCGTTCTTATTCGGATGAGCTTCCGGTGTATGTGCCGGAAGCGGGTTATTTGCGTAAAGGTGACCGGATACGCATTACGGATGGTCGTTTTAAAGGTGTTGAGGCAAGTGTAGTAATACAGCCCGGTGTTGGCGAGCGGGAGGTAATGGTATGCGTGGACAACTGGATGTGGGTTCCTTTATTGCGTGTTCAGCCGGGCGAGTATGAGGTGATCAGCTTGGCCGAGGAAGGCAAGCATGTATATACCCGTTTGGACAATTCCCGGATACAAAATGGTCTTCATGAGGCGTTGGGCCGTCATTGGGGGGATGGTGGCGTTACGGCTATAGACCGTGAGCTGGCGACCGAGACCTTGCGTGCCTATGGAGAGTTACAGTTGGATTCTGCCGTGATGCGGTGCAAGCTCTATTCCCTCTTGTTGCCCGCCTATACGATACTAGGGGACGAGGAGCGGCAAAGTCGTTGATCGGAACGATCGTCTCGTTCTTACCCTTGATCCGTGCGGAGCAGTCGTTGGCATTATTACTACTTACGCTTTATGGTTGTACGGATAGCAGTATCTATTATTATCGTGCGCACGAGTTGATTGATCCGTGGAGTCGGGAATCCTCCCCGAAGAAGAGTAAATTATCCTTGATCCGTCGGTTAGCCGACTACGACCGCTGGCTAAAACACGTGGGTATTGAAAATTAAAAATTCAAAACATGCCTTCTCTTCCTTCTGGCATACGCTTGGTTACGTTACTAAACGAGCATCTGAACGAGATCATGGATCGTGAGCGCATGAACCGTACCTCGATCCATTTATATTGTACGGGTCCTTATTGGGTGGCTTTCGAGCGTTCTGCCTATCAGTTGTGTCTCACCTTCCCGGATAGCGAGATCACGCCGCTGCGCCTGTTCGCCTACCCGTTCCCGATCGTGATGGTGTCCGTGACGGATCGCTCGTTGCGTTCGTACGCCCGTAAACATATTTTGAGGCGGGACGAGACGGATTACGTGGTGCTGACCGTCCCCGAATCCTCCTTGACTGACTACCGAAGATGGCATGCCGGTGAGGTGGAGGGCTTGCCCCAGCTTACATGAACCAAAAAATTTTATTCATGATGAACCTTTTTTCTAAACTCTCAACGTGGTATTTCTCAAGGAAAGCGTTGCCGTATTGGAGCATTATCCTGTTGGATTGCTTGGTGATCCTGTTTTCAGGCTTGCTGGTATATGCCTTGAATAACGGGATCTTCGCCACGATGGGCATCTTTTGGCACCTGTCGCTCACGTGGGGTGTTTGCCTAGTGCCTTATCTGGTGGGCTTTAGGCTGTTCCGTACGTATTCGGGCATCATTCGTTACTCTTCCTTCGTGGATTTGCAACGGGTGGGCTTCGCCGTGCTGTTCGGTGTGGTTTGCGTGGTGACCTTCCAAGAGTTTACGGATTTTTCGCCTTACTTGGTGTATATCCGTAAACGAGACCTTGTGCTATCCTCCCTGCTGGCGATGAGCTTGATGTGGGCGATGCGTGTGTTCGTGAAGTATTTCTACGTGACGACCTTTCGCCAGTCGAAGGCTGAGCGTGCCTTTATCTCCGGCGTGAAGCAGGGCGGTATCAGTTTGGCGAAGAGCATCCAGAACCAAGATCCCGCACAGTACGTGCTGGCAGGCTTCGTCTCGGAGGCCGGGAACATGCAGAATCGTATATTGATGGGAGTGCGTGTGTACCCTTTCGATGAGGAGCTGATCGATGCGATGCGCCGGGAGCGGGCGACGATCCTTTTCGTCTCCCCCTTGAAGAGCGACTCCATCCGGGAACAGCCGGATATGGTGGCCCGTTTGGCGGAGGCGGGGATCAAGATCTACGTGACCCCGGCGGCGCAAGAATGGGATGGCAGGAGCGATTTGACGCATACACAACTCCGGAAGGTTGAGATCGAGGATCTGCTTCCCCGGGAAAAGATAGAGATAGACATGGAGGCGGTGGGCCGCTTGCTTCGTGGTCAACGCATCCTGATAACGGGAGCCGCCGGCAGCATCGGTGGCGAGATGGTGCGCCAGATCGCCTCGTTCGCTCCGGATCGCTTGATCTTGGTAGATCAGGCGGAGACTCCCTTGCACGATATCCGCTTGATGATGGCGAGGGATTGGCGGGATATCAACGCCTATACCTTGGTGGCGGACATCGCTAACAAGTCTCGCATGGAGGAGATCTTCTCGGAGCATCGCCCCGCCTACGTGTTCCATGCGGCGGCTTATAAGCACGTTCCGATGATGGAGGATAATCCTTGCGAGAGTGTGGGTAACAACGTGGACGGTACCCGTGTGATCGCCGACTTGGCCGTGAAGTATGGCACGAGGAAGTTCGTGATGATCTCCACGGACAAGGCGGTGAATCCCACGAACGTGATGGGTTGCTCGAAACGTATCTGCGAGATTTACGTGCAGAGCCTCGACAAAGCGATCAAGGAGGGCCATGTGGAAGGCGTGACGCAGTTCGTTACGACCCGCTTCGGCAACGTGCTGGGTTCTAACGGCTCCGTGATCCCATTGTTCCGTGAACAGATTGCCAAGGGCGGTCCCGTGACAGTGACGCATCCGGATATCATCCGTTTCTTCATGCTGATCCCGGAGGCCTGCCGGTTGGTATTGGAGGCGGGTACGATGGGTAACGGTGGGGAGATCTTCGTCTTCGACATGGGCAAACCCGTGCGTATCATCGACTTGGCGAAACGTATGATTCAGCTTTCGGGCGCCAAGAACGTAGAGGTCCGGTTTACGGGTCTTCGTGCCGGCGAGAAGCTGTACGAGGAGGTACTGAACGACGAGGAGATCACGCTGCCTACCTTCCATCCGAAGATCAAGATCGCCAAGGTACGGGAGTACGATTATGATACGGTTTGCCAAGATATAGATGAACTCGTCGGCCTAGGCCGCTCGAGGGACGATATGGCCATCGTGGGCAAGATGAAGGCGATCGTCCCCGAGTTCAAAAGCCGGCACTCCAAGTACGAGGTCTTGGATAAGGCGTTAGAAAGCGCAAGCACTGATGCCTAAGGCCCCGGCGATGGTGGTGGCTATGGCGATGACTACTTTGATGATTACGCTCCAAACGTTGGTTTTCTTCTTTTCACTCATTTAAATTTGTTTTATAAGGTTGATAATACGAAGTCTGTATCAATGAGCACGCCGAAGCGTGCCCCGTTATATCTCATCCGGGCTCTCGCTGTCCGAGGAGCCGTTCTTACCGGAGATATCCACTGTTGTCTTACCGGCCTTCTGGGCCTTGATGACGGCGGCTTGGGCGGCCCGGGTGGGGACGAGGTTGAACTTGAGGCCTTGGAAGATGACTTGAAGTTCCTCGCCGGGGACGAACTGGATGTTCACCCCCTTGATATAGTCGGAGGTGAACAGGTCGGCACTCGGCGCTCCCCCGGAATTGATCTGGAGGCGGAAGGCACCCAGATCGCCGAAATTCCCTGCTTACCGGCTTTCAGACCTTCCAGCATGCACTCGGTGGTGGCGATGAGCACGGCCGAAACGTCGGCTTGGTGCACTGTGCATTTACTCGCTATCAGGGTAGATAGCTCTTTTAGACTGAGCTCGCCGTTGGTTTGCGCCTTGGCGTAGGCTTTCTTGGGTTCCTCTTTTTTCAACGGGTTGCCCATCATGGCAATGGAATAGTTTAATGACATAATCGTAAGATATTTTAAGTGATACATAAAGAACTTGGGGGATGATGAGTTGAGTCCTCACGCTTGATGACTTGGCTTTTCGTGCTCCTTGATTTAAGTCTTCAGTTTGAAAGACTTAAGTCAATTAGGCGACTTTTCTTTATCGATAACCTGACAGCGAAGATTGCCGGGTACGTAAGAGATATGGATCCATCGGGCGCCGGGCTCTAGAATGAGCTGAGTGAACTCGAGTCCGCACAGCTCGTGCGTCTCTTGTATCAGTCGGAACAAGAGGCGATGATCATCTGGAGAGCCGGCTATCAGGTCGGCGGCGCAACCGAGGAGGTGGTGACTGTGCTTGGCTCCCCCGATAAGGATGTTCAATTCGGGGCAGCGATAGCCGCTACTGATGACGATGGGGCTGCCCCAGACCCGCCGTAGCGGGTCTAGTAGCATTTCCACTAGGATCGTGACCATCCTCCGGGCCACCGGGGTGAGGCTGTTGTCGATCCCGTCTCGCCGGGCCGTGGCGGAGTCTTCAAACTCTTGATAATTAAAGTAGCGCATAGGGGACAAGGTTGATGTTTTTGTTTCTGTAGCAAAGATACGATAGGCGGAAAGCCCGGATATACCATTTGTTTCCACCTATTCGCTCTAGGAGAAGAATTTTAGGGTTCCCCTAAAAAATCATAGAATATCTGTACTTGCTTCGGCGTGATGGAGCGGTCTTTCGAGTGATAACCATGACGGATAAGGGCCTCTTTCAGTCCTTTCACGTCACGGATATATCGGTTCAACTTATGCAAAGCGTTCGAAGGGGTGCCTGTCAGGCAATATTGACGGGCGAGATCTATTTTTTTCATCTGTATTGAATTTTAAAATGACTATAGGAGAGTTTCAAGTTTCAAGGTTTCATGAACCCTCTTTCCTCACACACACGTACGTACGTTATAAGGGTTTCAAATAAATCCCTTTATGCTCGCCATGCAGGATGGCTCCGGAGTCGCATAGTCGGCGTAGCCATGTCTTGGCGGTGTTCTTGGGGATGTTGGCATGCTCGGCGGCCTCCATCCATTGGACGGTGGTGAACTCGTCCGGCATGGAGCTGAGCAGACTGTCCTTTTCCGAGAGGCCTCGGCTGGTGATCTCGCCGGTAGGCAGGAATGAGAGGATATGGGTGGCGTGGAGGTAGAGCGGCTCCGCCATTGTCAGAAGGGCGGCGAAGTCATCGTCGGTGATATGGAGTTCCCAGCCTCCAATGATCTTGTCCTTTAGGTTGTCGCTGTTGATGCCTTGGGCCGGCAGCAGTAATTCCGGTTGTTCCAAGGCACGAAGCATGGCTACCACCTCCATGAAACGTACGAGGTTGATGGCGAGGCGTACCACGGAACTGTTCATCTCCTGCCCGTTGGATTGCCGGGCACGCAGGAAAAGACGTACGAAGCTGTCGTTGAAAGCGGCTTGTTGCCGCTCGTCGAGGCGCAAGGTAATGGTACCCCGGCACTTGAGCTGATCGATCGTGGCCTTCCACTCGTAGCCCATCCGGTGGAATTCCTTCTCGGCGTCTACCTCGTCGACGGAGAATTGGTCGATCCATTCCCGGATCTGCGATTTGTAGTAGAAGACCTCACGGCTGAAGAGCCCGTTCTCGCCCGAGGGGATAAGCGGCGCTACCTGTCCGGGCGTACCCGAGAGCACCATCGAGAGGAAGGTGGAGTCGCATTCCCGGTATTCGTTATCGGTCCGTCGGTTGAACGAGAGCCCGGCATGGTCGAAAGCGTTACGGAGCGTATCGCTCCAATGCCCGTAATCACCCCCGATAGCGGTGGTGATGGTATCCGCCTCGGTCTCGAAAATGATACCGGTGCCGTCCGAATCGATGATATTTTGCAAGATACCTGTCCCGGTATTGTTGCCGGAGATGATAAACATACTGTTTTTAGGCATCTGGGGCATCTCCATCTTGGCTTTCTCCTTGCCTAAGGCATGATAGGCCGCCAAATCTTGGCGGTACTGTTTCATCGCTAGGTCCACTTGTTGGCGGATCTCCCGGTGGATAGGCTCGATAAACTTACGCAGCCACGCCATGATGCCCTTACCCGATGCGGGCGGAGCGATCACGAAGAGCTGGATACAGGGATAGATCCAATGCATCCCATAGAGGCAACGCACCGTCTTGCCCAAGGTGGCGCCTAGGGCGGTGAGAGCCGTGAGCAAAGGATATCCCGCTGCTCGGCATTATCGGCGAAACCGAGGATGTCCCGTAGCAACGAGGGCCATGGATAGCCGGGTACCAGCCGTGGCAGGGAGGTGTAAGGCTCACTGCCGATGTGGGAGTGGGGCGTCGTTTGCCTCGGTTTCCCGATTGCTGGTCTCGTGGGCTTGATCTACCGTATCGGCTATATTATATGTACTCACACGTGTGTGTGAGGAAAAGGGTTTCGTGAAACCTTGAAACTTGAAACCTATTTCCACGCCCGCCAGCTTGGCCAAGTGGAAAGCGGTGCCCAGATGGACATTCTGGTTTCCGGTGCGCAAGGCACTGGAGAAAAGCTTGTTGGCGTGTAGGGCGTTGAACTTGGGCGATGGCTCGCAGAGACTGATGAAGTCGCTACGTCCTGCCTCCCCGCAATCGGTGGCGATGGCGAAAGCCAATTGTACATACTCGGCGTAAGTGGGGGCGATGTCGGCATGGGCCGTCCGTACCGCTTCTACTAGTTTGGAAAGATCGTTGTTCATGGTATGAATATTTTAGCGTTAGAATCGTGAGACAAGAAACAGCAGCGGGCGATATCCTTGCCACAGGTATCCACCTCACCCTTGAAGGTGTCGGCATACAGGAGCTGTATGTAACTCATGGCCCATCGAACGGTCTCGTCTCCGGGTATGAAAAGTTTCACTCCCAGTCCTCCGGGGCTGACAAAGGCGAGGCGGGTCCCGAGATAGGGGTCCTCGAAGAGGTGGTTCCGGAGCTGTTCGGCCTCTTCGAGAGAGGCGAGATGGTCGATATCGACCACTACCAACCCCGAGGCGGAGATGAGAGCGTCGCTCTTACGACGGGAAAAAATGCCGTGGGGCGTTACGAACGGCAGTTGTCGCTGTTTGAGTTGGCGGTATTCCGCTATCCGGCCTTCCCGGATGAAGGCGCGTAATTCGTTGGTAACCGTTTCGAGAGATTTATCCTCGGTGATCCATCGGTACACTTCCCGTAGTGTACAGTTCCCGGTAGGAAGCGTGTTGGTGATGGGAGGAAGGAAGTAAGACATTTGTTGGTCCATATCAATAGGATTTCAGATTAATTTTCTAAAGCTATTGCTAATAATTGATTCTGCGTTTCAGCCTATAGGCTGAAATATTGGATGATTGTTTAATGAAAATTAGCATAGTATGAAGGAAAATTTAGATTTGAACCAGATTTTATTTGATGAGTTAGTGGAATTTCCACGTAAGCGGTTAGGAATCTCCATCCGTGAGTTTTGTGCGGAGGCCCACGTAGGCACCGCCACCTACAGCAAAGCGAAAAAAAAAAGAGTATCAATCCCCAGAGTCTGACCCGCTTGGTACAAGAACTATGCGTAGAGATGGATGAACCGGAGTTCATGGGGTATGGGGCCGGGGCGCTCAAGGAGGTGTATAGGGCGATGAGGCGTGGAATGGGAAAAATAGAGGGTTGAAAGTTGATCGTTTAGGGAACGTTATATTTGTTTTGACGAACCAACGTTTGGAAAGTCTCATCAAACGGGCCTACGCCCAGACCAGCCAAAAGGTGGTTGTCTTGATCAACGAGTACGACGCTCTGCGTTTGTTGCAGACCTATCTTTTCCACCATCCTCTAATGTAACAATACGGATTATGAGGGCCATTACCAGTCCTTGCTTTATACGATTTTCAGCCTGCTAGGAATGTATGTGAACGTGGAAGTCCGTACCCCGAAAGGCCGTGTGGATATGGTGATACGCACACTGACAACGCTCTATGTCGTGGAGTTGAAGTTGAACAAGACTGCGGATATAGCTCTTGAGCAAATCAATTTGCGCAATTACCCGGAGCGCTTCGCTCTTTGTGGGTTGCCGATCGTAAAGGTTGGGATTAATTTTGATAGTGAGCGGCATACGTTGGGGGGGATTGGGTTATTGAATAAGGAATTGGAAGGAACGTTCTGTGAGATGTATAGGGCAATGAAGTAAAGTTGATATGTGCAGGAGACGGCAAGAGTATGTTTCTGGATATATAGAAGAACTGTAATCTAGATAAATTTAAACCACCGTATTTTGCCACACATTAATAGAAACCGGTAAGTCTCGATGCTTTCAACTGAATAGTTGGATGATAAGGTGCTTATTACTTATGCCTTAACTATAAAATCAAAAATCATAAATCAAAAAGATATGAATATCGCAATTGTTGGCACGGGCTATGTCGGCTTGGTGTCGGGCACCTGTTTTGCTGAAATGGGTGTGAACGTCACTTGTGTGGACGTGAATGAGCAGAAGATCCAATGCTTGCAAAATGGGGTAATGCCTATTTATGAGCCGGGACTGGAGGAATTGGTGAAACGAAATATGGAATATGGCCGTTTGCGTTTTACGGTAAATTTAAAGGAGGCGATGAAGGAGGTGGAGGTCGTCTTTTCTGCCGTGGGTACACCTCCGGATGAGGATGGATCCGCTGATTTAAAATATGTATTGGAGGTGGCTCGTAGTTTTGGTAAATATATCAATCGATATACGATATTAGTCACTAAATCGACCGTACCAGTAGGTACGGCACAAAAAGTAAAAAGAGGCTATTCGGCAGGAGTTAGAGAAGCGGGGTGAGGATATACCGTTTGATGTGGCTTCCAATCCAGAGTTTCTGAAAGAGGGAGCAGCCATTAAAGACTTTATGAGTCCGGATCGTGTTGTGGTAGGTACAGAGAGTAAACGGGCTGAAGAAGTGATGACAAGATTATATCAGCCTTTCTTGATCAACAACTTCCGTGTCTTGTTCATGGATATTCCTTCCGCTGAAATGACGAAGTATGCGGCGAATGCGATGTTGGCTACTCGTATCTCTTTCATGAATGATATCGCTAATCTTTGTGAGTTGGTAGGGGCGAATGTAGATCACGTACGTAAGGGCATCGGCTCTGATGCCCGTATTGGAACCAAATTCTTGTATGCGGGTTGTGGTTATGGTGGATCTTGTTTTCCAAAAGATGTAAAGGCCTTGATCCATACGGCGATAGAGAACGAGTTGCATATGGAGGTGATTGAGGCGGTAGAGCGGGTGAATGAGAAGCAGAAATTTATTGTTTTCAGAAAGCTTGTTGACTTTCTGGGAGATGTGAAAGGTAAGACCATCGCTCTTTTAGGACTGGCGTTTAAGCCGGAGACCGATGATATGCGCGAGGCCCCGGCTTTGGTAGTGATCGAGCAACTGCTGGTGGCAGGTGCGCAGGTGAAAGTCTTTGACCCGGTAGCCATGTCGGAGTGCAAGCGCCGTATAGGCGACTCTGTTACCTATTGCGAGAACCTGTATGATTGCGTGGATGGGGCTGATGCCTTCGCTTTGATGACCGAATGGCGTCAATTCCGTTTGCCCTCTTGGAATGTGGTCAAGAATATAATGCGTGGCAACGTGATCGTGGACGGCCGAAACATCTATAACCGTCAGGAATTGGAAGAGCTAGGGTTCGTGTATACCCGAATAGGGGAGAGGTGAAAAATATGTTGAGACTTGTGTCTGATTTAAACAAAGAAAAGATTGCGATAGTAGTTGTTGGATACAATCGATTGTATCCCATACAACGGCTGTTGAAGTCCTTAGAAGCGGCAAATTACAGAGAAAGTGATATTCCGTTGGTTCTTAGTATAGATTGTGGGGGGAAATGATGATTTAAATTCTTATGTAAATGATTATAAATGGCCTTTTGGAGAAAAGTATGTAATTATCCATGAGAAAAGACTAGGCTTAAAACAGCATATTTTCTCTTGTGGTGATTTGACGAAATATTTTAAAGGTATCATCTTATTAGAAGATGATATATATGTAAGCCCTTGTTTCTACAATTATGCTTTAGACGCTTGTTCCTATTATGATAAGGACTCCAATGATGCTTGTATTGCATTATACGCTAAGACTTTGAATGAAGTTGTTTCTATGAGATTTACTCCTTGTAAAAGTGCTTATAGTGTCTATGCGATTCAAATTGCTATCACATGGGGCCAATGTTGGACAACTAGGATGTGGAAAGATTTTAGAGTTTGGCTAGACAATTTTGATGACACACGTTTTGAAAATATTGATATTCCAGACCAAGTTAAGAGCTATACAAGAGCATGGTCTAAATATTTTTATGCGTTTTTAGTTGAAAACGGTAAGTTTGTGGTATCACCATATGAGTCTTATACAACGAATTTTTTCTGAAATAGGTGAGCATGCGATGACATTAAATCCTGTAGCTCAAGTCCCAATTGTGAATTGTTATAAGTCATGCAACTTTGCTCCTGTTAATGAACTAGTACAATATGATTCATTTATGAACCCTTTACATATGGGCAAATATGTGGGGATTGGAGATGAAGATTTGTGTGTCGATTTGTCTGGTGGAAGGAAGCATGTATCTAAACGCTATTTACTTTCGGTAGAGAAAAAAAACTTATAAGGTATTGAATCAATACGCATTAGCTTTAAGACCTATTGAAGAAAATGTAAAGAAGCATATTCAGGGTGAGGGCATATTTTTGTATGATACTTCACAGGTTGATCCTTATGGAGTTGAAGAACATCATCCCATTCAGTTCTTGTTATACTATTTAGGAGGATATCAAACTAGAATGTTGATGAAAGTTGTCAAATATCGTCTTTTACAGAGGCTACCTAAGAAGATTAGGCTGATGCTAAAATAGCAAATTAAGGAAATGAATCCAAAAAGTAAAGAATTTCCTGCGGGTAGTGCTCTATCCGTTGATGTTGATGCGCTAGGTTTATATTTCCCGGAGGGACACGAAGTGAACTGTGGAGGATCCCATGCGATTGGTCAACTATTATTATAAGAACTCGATGCATCACGACATTGATTGGACGAATCCATGGGATTTGAACACGAAGATTAATTTGGGGTGAGCTGACCTTTATCTCGCTAGTAGGCTATTATGAACTATATCGCCCCTAATGAGTTGTTGTGGATCGGTGAGACGGTGTCTTTTAAAGTCAGACCTTTTTGATATGCGAGCATCAAACAGAATTATCGTAAATACATTGGCGCAATATGTGCGCACCATCATCAATCTATTGCTTTCGCTTTATTCGGCCCGTCTGGTGCTGGATATTTTAGGCGTAGATGATTATGGAATCTATTCGTTGGTGGCGGGTGTTGTGAGCATGCTCTCGTTTCTTACCAACTCGTTGGTGGGAAGTACCCAGCGTTTCCTTTCGTTCTGTCAGGGTCGGGGGGAGTTGGAACGTCTGCAAGCGGTTTTTAGTAACAGTCTCTTGCTCCATATCGCCTTGGGGCTAGGGATCACGTTGACCTTGGAGTCGCTGGCTCCCTTCCTGTTTCATGGCTTCTTGAATATACCGGAAGGGCGCGAGGAGGCCGCAGTCATTGTTTATCAGCAGGTCATTACCATGGTCTATATCTCCTTTATCGCCGCTCCCTATCGGGCATTACTGGTGTCGAGGGAGAATATAGTTTACACCTCCTTAATCGATGTGCTCGATGGGGTGCTGAAGGTGTTTTTTGTGGTATTGCTCCCTTTTATACCTTTGGACAGCTTGGTGGCTTATGGCTGGATCATAATGCTGATCAGCCTGTTCAACCTATTGGCCTTTGCGATCTATTCGCACCGTAAATACGAGGAGTGTGTCTATCCCTGCCTTCGCCTGTTTAGCTGGGGCTATGTAAAAGAACTTTTCTCCTTTACGGGTTGGATTACCTACTCCGCCTTGTGCATCGCCTTGCGCAATCAAGGCGTGGCTATTGTATTGAACCGGGTAATGGGTACGGCCGTGAATGCTGCCTATGGCATTGGATCTCAGATCTCGGGAATGGTCAGCTTTGTCAGCTCCTCCTTTAGCAATGCGATCGCTCCCCAGTTGATGGCATCGGAAGGTAGCGGCAACCGGTCGCACATGTGGCTGTTGGCTGAGATGGAAAGTAAGTTTTCCTTTTTGCTCTTGGCGATGGTAGGTGTTCCTACGCTCTTTGAGATGCGTCCCTTATTGGAACTTTGGCTGGTGGAGGTGCCGAGGAATACGGTGCTTTTTGGCAGTATGTTTCTGATGATGCAGATCGTGGATATGCTCACTTCCGGCTTAGGCTTGGCGAACCGGGCGATGGGAAAGATCGGCACTTATACAATCGTCACCTATACGCCCAAGCTGCTTATTCTCCCTTTGAGTTGGTGGGTGTTGCGAGAAGGAGGATCATTGATCGTTATCGCTGTCTTGATGGTAATGGTAGAGACTTTCTGCATGTGGTTGCGCATTCCGCTACTCCGTAGGGAAGGGGGATTCAATGGAGCCGCCTATTGCCGTGCCGTTTTCTTGAAAAGCTTGCCTCCAGTATTGGCGGGTGGCCTTTGCTGTTGGTTGGTTTGCTGGTTCATGGATTTTCCATTCCGTTTCTTGATGACGTTCGCTTTCTCCATCCCCCTCTTTGCCTATACCGCCTACCGCTACTCCTTGACCGCCTTGGAGCGGGATAAGGTAGATGCGATTCTTGTGCGGATGCGGAGAATATTGGTTTAGAATTTACTGAAAAATATGGCTAGAGATATTTCTATAGATATACTTCGATGTATAGCGTTGATTGGAATTGTTGTGATTCATTGCGAACCGGAATCCCTATGGCTTCGTCAGATCCGTAATTTTGATGTTCCTTTGATGGTTTTCCTTTCCGGCGTATCTTATACCTTGTCAATAAAAGATGAAAATACATTAATTGACGGGGGGTACTTAAAATATGTTATCAAAAGATTCAAGCGGTTGATTTTGCCGACTTGGATTTTCTTGGGTATATATAGTATTCTGTTCACGATCGTCACTCATAAATGGATCGATTATCAATTTGTATTACGAAACGCTTTTTTCTATACGGGCTGGTATGTTTGGATCATAAGAGTGTTTTTTGTGATTTCTATATGTGCTCCCCTTATCTACCCCCTGGTGAGAAAGATGAGTTTGAGTAAAATTTGTGTTGTGGCTACGGTTACATTGATTGTTTATGAGGAAATATCTCAAGTAACAGACAGTTACTTATATTATCTGATCATTCTCAATATTCCATATATTCTCTTTTTTGTCTTGGGTAGCGTTATGTGGCGTGTCCATTATAAATACGTAATGTTATTATTGGCTGTCTCCGTTTTTTTATATACAGCGTTAGCGGTTACACTTTTTTCGATCGAAGGGAGAGTAGTGCAAACAAGTGTGTATAAGTACCCGCCTCGCTTGTATTATACATCCTATGCCATGATGTGCATTTTGTTGTTATGGGTCGTGCGACATAGGATATGCGATGTATTAAGGTTTTGTGGTTTGAAGGATTTCTTCAAGTATATAGGTTCACATACTATTTGGATCTACTTTTGGCATATACCCATTTTGGACTTTGCCACTAAGTTGAATATCTCTTTCGCTCAAAGGTTTTTCTTGGTCTTTGGGATGGCTTTAATGATTACTATTTTCCAGAATATTATAGTTGATAAGATAGTGCAAAGATTAAATAATAAGGATATGGTTAATGATTTAAAAATACTATTTAAAGGTTGATAAATAATCAATATTTATGCTGGCTGTATTTATACTACTTGTTTCGCTGATAACGATCTATATAATTAAGATTCAAAATATAGATAGGCCATCAAAAAAGAATTCTTTATTTGTATTCTTTATATTGGTTCATTTCTTTATTTTTGTCTACGCTAGGATTGTATGATTATAAAGTTCCTAAATTCGAAACGTTATTCTGTTTGTGTATTAGCTGTTGGGCCTTGATAGGTGGTTTTTTATTAATTAAATGTCCAGTTAAGTCTGTAGATTTAAAGCAATCTGGAATTCAACTTTCAATACGTGGCTTTTTTAAGAATAAGCTATTTGTTGGAGTTCTAGTTGTATTGACGTGTTATAGTTTATATCTCTTATATAAATTCTATACGTTTATGGCTTTGGGGGATTTGTATCAGATCCGGAATTTATATTTTGAGTCAGGAGATTTGAATATATATGGGGCACTATTCCCCAATATGAATTATTGGATTTTAAAGCCATTCAGCTTTCTATGCGCTGGATTGTTTGGCTTTGGCGTTCTTTATTATAGATCTAAATTATTACTCCTTATTTTTGTCATGTTGTTTAGCTTGTCATCTTTAGGGGGAGGAAGGCTTGATTATTTTCGATATTTGGTTATCCCTTTATTGTTGTTTGGATATTGCTTTTATCCTAAAAGATTTAAGGTTACATTAAAAAAGGGGTTTTTGATCTTAGTGATGGCTGCTGCTATGTTTTTTTTTGCTAACTATAATTGGTGCTGGAAGGCGTGGATATATGGAATTTGATAAAGAAAGTTTGGATGTGGGAGTGGAAATGACTACAGAGAATTTAATGAGTTATAGTTATGGCCCTATTGTCGCATTCGATTATGCCTTGAATAATAACTATCTTGATAAGCTAGGTGGTTATAGCTATGGAACCTTGACATTTAATGCTTTTAATGGATTACTAGATATCGCCTTTAGGATGATTGGTATTAGTTATGGTACAAATTTCTCTGACTTTGTCATTTTAAAGCAGGATACATGGATCACACTTTCGAGGCAAAATTTTGATAAGAATTGGAATGCCTTATTCAGTTGGAACTTTTATTTCTATTTGGATTTTGGAATTGTAGGAATGATCGTTCTTCCATTCCTGTTTGGATTTCTTATAAGAAAGTCTATTTATTGGTTTTATCGTTATCAAAATGTGTCTTCAATGATGCTGTTGAGTATATTGTTCCTGTCATTAATTCTTTCAGTCCTTGATTTTAATTTGTCTTCTATTCCCATAGGTATTTTAATGATATATTTATATATGAAAAGTCATAATTGTAAATTGAAATAATTTATGATGAAAGAATTAGGAATAACTAGATATTTTTTACTCCTAATATTTATAATATCCTGTGCTTATCGGATGTTGTATAAAAAAGAATTAATTAAGCTATAATCATGAATATAGTAATCATAACAGCTCCCTATTATCCGGAGATGTCGGCTCCTGCTGCCTGTATCAATAAGTATATACAGCAGCTGAAGTATAAGTATTCCATTGATATCATAAACCCGATCACACGGGAGGACTTTTGAGCCGTTGGGAGATCCAAACCTCTCGTTGCATTATGTTTCCAATCGTTATTGGACTTGGCGCATGCGTTGCGTGGACAATATGAAAAAGGGGAAGCATGTATTCTGGAATCGCATGTTCATTCAGTTGTTCCGGATCCGAACGCTGCTGCTGGGCTCGTTCAGTTATCCTACCATCCAAAGTTGGCAGCTGGAGGCATTTTATAAGGAACTGGAGCGTATCCAGTCGCAAAAGAATATTGATGTTATCATCAGCGTGGTGAACCCCATTTGTTCCACTTTTTGCGGCGTTAAGGTTCAAGGAGAGGTATCCGGGCGTGAAATGGATCACTTATTTTACCGATCCGTTCACATTTCATCCGTTAATGTATAATACAACGTTATTTAAGAGGTTGAGGAAGAAAAGAAACTACAAATGGGAAAAGCGCATTTATGATACGGCCGATTTTAACCTTTTCACGGCCGAGCTGTATAAGAGCGCATTGAGCGATTTTCATCAACCCCTAGAGAAAACGATCTGCTTTAAATATATCTTGGATCGGATAAAAAACAAGCATGCTTCCGAGCGACAGGCCTCTTCGGATGTCTGCAAGCTGCTCTATGCGGGGAGCCTGTACGCACGAAGGCGAAACCCGGAGTTTGCGCTTTCCGTAGTCTCTAGGATAGATGGTATCGCACTGGATATGTATGTGCCTTTCGGAAATTGCGATGGTATCATCGCCGGGTATCAATCAGGGAAGATCAAGCGTTATCCGGCAGTGGATAGGGATCGATACAACGAGCTGATTAGTGATGAGTGTGATATATTGGTGAATATCGGAAACAACGTAACCCTTCAGATTCCCAGTAAGATGCTGGAGTTATTGTCCACGGGCCGTCCGATTCTCAATTTTTACCAATTGAAGGATTCGAATTATGAGATGATAGAGCGTTATCCTCTCGGACTTAATATCGGCTTGAACGACCCCGATGCTGTGGAGAAGGTATCCTTCTTCTGCAAGGAAATGAAAGGCAAGCAGCTCTCCTTTGAGGAGGTGGAAAAACTCTTTCCCGAGAATACTCTCAGCAATCAGCTGGCCATTTTAGAACGGTTGATAAATGAATAAGTAAAGCTTGTAAATCATAAAACATAGACGTTATGAAAAATATTGCGGTCATTCTAGCCGGTGGCACTGGCCAGCGGCTGGGCGAAGCGTTACCAAAGCAGTTCTTGAAAGTGGCAGGTAAAAAGTGATAGAACATACGTTAGACGCATTCCAAAATCATCCTTTAATTGATGAGATAATAGTGGTCTCTAATCCTTCTTATATAGAAGAGATGGAGAGTATTGCTGTGCGAAACGAATACACAAAGTTGAAAAAGATATTGGCTGGAGGAAAAGAGCGTTATCACTCTAGTTTGGCTGCGATTAACGCTTGTGAGGACGAAAGCGCCAATTTAATCTTTCATGATGCGGTTCGGCCATTAGTGAACGATCGGATACTGTCAGATTGCATTGTTGCTCTAAAGACGTATGAGGCGGTTGATGTTGCGATAAAGACTACGGATACGATTATCCAAGTGAACGATGCGGAGACTATCTGTGGTATTCCTGCACGTTCATCCTTACGGAATGGACAAACACCACAGGCGTTTCATTATGCAACGATCAAGCGGGCTTATGAACTGGCTTTGCGAGATCCCTATTTTATTACGACCGATGATTGTGGTGTTGTTTACAAATATTTGCCCCACGTGCAAGTGCATATCGTTAAAGGGGAACAATTCAATATGAAACTTACTTATAAAGAAGATTTGTTTCTTTTAGATAAGTTGTTTCAATTAAAATCATTAGCGCAGCAGAATGATACGATAACACCTAAGACCCAAGAACGATTGAGGGGATCTGTCATCGTTGTTTTTGGCGGCAGTTATGGCATAGGAGAAGATGTGGTTCGAATCTGCAAGGGCAATGGAGCGCATATCTATTCTTTCAGCCGTAGTCAGAATGGAATTGATGTGTCCAACAACTTAATGGTGGCAAAAGCTTTAAAAGAGACTTTTGAGAAGGAGGGGCGTATTGATGCGGTGGTCAATACGGCAGGAGTATTGGATAAAGAGCCTTTGGCTACCATGTCGTATGATACGATCTTGCGTTCTATACAGGTCAATTATACAGGGGCGGTTATTGTAGCGAAGGAATCGTTCCCCTATTTGAAGAAAAGTAAAGGGAATCTACTGTTGTTTACCTCAAGTTCGTACACGAGAGGTAGACAGCTTTATAGTTTATACTCGAGTGCTAAGGCGGCAATCGTAAATTTAGTGCAAGCATTGAGTGAGGAGTGGCATGAGCAAGGAGTCCGCATCAATTGCATCAATCCGGAACGTACTAAAACTCCCATGCGAATCAAGAGTTTTGGTGTAGAGCCTGATAACACTCTCTTAAAATCAGAGACCGTGGCTGTTGCATCTGTAAATGCGTTATTTTCCTCCTTAACTGGAGAGGTGATCGATGTAAAACGAGTAAGATCATAAATAGTTATAATTATGGCGTCAATAAAGTTATCTGATGGAAGGGTATTCAAATATAAAGTATATCCCCTTTATTTGGGAATAAAAAAAATAGATAGAGAGAAGGCTAAAGAGAATTTGCTTTTGTTAAAGAAAATAACGGATAAGGCTGGATTGAAATTTGCATTAGCTTTTGGAACAGCTTTAGGGGCGATTCGGGAACATAATTTCATAGAGCATGATGAGGATATAGACTTATGGGTTCATTATTCTGATAGGGACCTGTTGCTCTCCTTATTGTTTGAGTTGAGAGAGAATGGATTTGAGGTGGCTCGTTGGGATCGTCGGGGTTGTCTTTCGATAATCAGGAATAAAGAATATATAGACTTGGCTATTTATTATCCGGACGATCGTGCAGAAGCTATCATGTCTTGTTGCGGGGATCCTATGCCTCGGAAGTATATAGAGCATTGGGTGAAAATCCCGTTTTTAGGCGATAAGTTTTATATTGCGAGAGACTGGGAAGAGATGATGGAATTTCGTTATGGAAAAGATTGGCGAATCCCAGTAGCTTATACTAACTACAAAGTATCTTTTGTGCAAAAAAAAATAGCGAAATTAAAAGAGTATGTAAAGAATCATCTACCTTCATTCGCATATAATATAATATATAACCATTTAGACAAGAAATGTTTGGATCGTTATTATTATCGTTTAGATAGATATAATAAGCTTAAGAACAGAGGAGACGTTTCTCATATGTAAAGAAAATATATATGTAATCTTCCTAGTAGCAGATTGGTTTGCTATGACCGGGGTGGTATCATTATATACAATGCCGGGTAGTTATAGTGATAATGTGGATATAGCGGAATGGGGACGATTGTCTTCCTTCTCTGGAAGGGTGTCTGAAATAGTCAGCAAATATGGGGAATGATTCGGTAAATAAACTACCGTTTGAACTGGCGGTTCATGCAACGGAAGATATAGTTTCCGGATATGCTTCGGAGCATCGAGCACTAGGTGCTAATTCGATGGTCATGAGGACTAAAGATTGTGAATAAGGTGGAACTATAACGATATATAGAAAAATAAGATTTTTTATTTGAACTGAACCCGGTAAGATCGGCGAGTCTTGTTAGAAACTCGCCCTGTTGCGTATTGTCTAAAAAAACTAAATACAATCATGTCAATCTTTAAGAACAAAACCCTGTTGATTACAGGTGGTACGGGCTCTTTCGGAAATGCCGTGCTTCGTCGTTTCTTGGATAGCGACATTAAGGAGGTTCGTATCTTTTCGCGTGATGAGAAGAAGCAGGATGATATGCGTCATTTCTTGCAGGCGCAACGCCCCGAGGTGGCTCATAAGGTAAAGTTTTATATTGGCAATGTGCGCCAACGTGAGGCGGTGGATTTCGCCATGGATGGGGTCGATTATGTGTTTGCCGCTGCTGCCTTAAAGCAGGTCCCCAGTTGTGAGTTCTTCCCTATGGAAGCTGTGCGTACGAATGTTGAGGGTACTAATAATGTGTTGCTCTCAGCGATCGATCATGGAGTGAAGAACGTGGTGGTGCTTTCTACCGATAAGGCGGCTTATCCTATCAATGCCATGGGTATCTCTAAGGCGATGATGGAGAAGGTGGCTATTGCGCAGGGACGTGCCTTGGGTGCTAATGCGAAGACTACTATTTGCTGTACTCGCTATGGCAACGTGATGGCTTCTCGAGGCTCAGTGATTCCTTTGTGGGTGGAGCAGATGATGAATGGTAAGTCTATCACTATCACTGATCCGAATATGACTCGCTTTATGATGACCCTGGATGATGCGGTGGATTTGGTGGTTTATGCCTTTACGCATGGCGAGAATGGTGACTTGTTCGTACAGAAGGCTCCTGCCGCTACGCTTTTTACTTTAGCTACGGCCTTGAAGGAGATTTACGCCAAGGTTGATCCTAGGTATGGAGATACGGAGGTGAGAGTGATCGGTACCGTCATGGCGAGAAGCTTTACGAGACACTTGTTACCCGCGAGGAGATGTCTAAGGCAATTGATATGGGAGATTATTATCGTATCCCTTGTGATAACCGTGACTTGAATTATGATAAGTTTTTACCGAGGGTAACGAGGAGGTCTCGGTTATCGAGGATTACCATAGCCATAATACCGCACGCCTAGATGTGGAGGGCATGAAGAAGCTATTGATGCGTTTACGTTTTATCCAAGAGGACCTTGGGCTGTTGCCTTGTGCTAAGGGCAGGGAGATCCGTTCGAGTAATTTCCTTTCTTAATTAATAAATTCTTTGTTTTTAATGAAAATATTAGTGACCGGCTCCAATGGGTTTGTCGGCAGAAATCTTGTTTGCCAACTCAAAAATATACGGGATGGCAAGGTGAGGTATTATGGTGATCTGACCGTCTGCGCCGTATATGAGTATGATATTGATTCGACACAGGAAGAGTTGGAGCGATATTGTAGTGATTGTGACTTCTCAATTTGGCAGGAGTGAACCGTCCGCAGAACCATGAAGAGTTTATGCAAGGAAACTTTGGCTTCGCCTCTACACTGCTTGATACGCTGAAGAAGTGTCAGAATAATTGTCCTGTTATGATCTCTAGTTCTATACAGGCTACGTTGGCGGGACGTTTCGGAACGTCGGAGTATGGTAAGAGCAAGAAGGCAGGAGAGGAACTTATGTTCCGATATGGTGAGGAGACGGGGGCGAAGGTGTTGGTGTATCGTTTCCCGAATCTGTTTGGAAAATGGTGTCGACCTAATTATAACAGTGCTGTCGCTACGTTCTGTAATAATATTGCCAACGATCTGCCTATCACTGTCAATGATCCGGCAGTAGAGTTGGAACTGCTTTATATAGATGACTTAGTGGAGGAGATGATAGCAGCCTTGAAGGGAGAGGAGCATCGTTGTGAGTTTGATGGTGTAGAAACGGTGTTGAAAGAGGATGGTCGTTACTGTGCGGTTCCCATTACCCATAAGGTGACTTTGGGTGAGATCGTTCGATTGCTGGAAGGCTTTAAGAATCAGCCGAGCAGCTTGATAGTTCCGGAGATACCTTACAATAGTTTCGCTAAAAAGTTGTATAGTACCTTCTTGAGCTATTTACCCAAGGAGAAGGTGGCTTTTCCCTTGAAGATGAACGTGGATCAACGTGGTAGTTTCACGGAATTGCTTCGTTTGACGAATTGTGGACAGGTGAGTATTAATATCTCTAAGCCTGGTATAACCAAGGGGCAACATTGGCATCACAGCAAATGGGAGTTTTTTATAGTAGTTTCCGGTCATGGCTTGATACAAGAGCGAAAGATCGGTACAGACGAGATGATTGAGTTTGATGTGAGTGGTGATAGAATTGAGGCGGTTCATATGCTTCCGGGTTATACGCATAATATTATTAATCTCTCCGATACGGAGGATCTGGTAACGGTAATGTGGGCGAATGAGAGTTTTGATTTGAACCACCCGGATACCTATTTTGAACCTGTTAAAAAAGAATAGTGATGGCAACATTTAAGAATAATGGGAAATTAAAATTGCTGATCATCGTTGGTACTCGTCCGGAGATTATCCGGTTGGCAGCTGTTATTAATAAGTGCAGAAAATATTTTGACGTGGTATTGGCTCATACGGGTCAGAACTATGATTACAATTTGAACGGGATCTTTTTCAAGGATCTGAAGTTGGCGGATCCAGAGGTTTATCTGGATACCGTAGGGGATGATCTTGGTGCTACAATGGGTAACATAATCGATAAGAGTTATAAGTTGATGGTTGAGTTAAAACCGGATGCTGTACTTGTGCTGGGTGATACCAACTCATGCTTGAGTGTAATAGGAGCGAAGCGTTTACATATCCCTATCTTCCACATGGAGGCTGGTAATCGTTGTTTCGATGAGTGCCTTCCAGAGGAAACAAACCGCCGTATAGTGGATATCATATCAGACGTGAATATTTGCTACAGCGAGCATGCTCGCCGCTATTTGAATGCCAGTAGTGTGGCTCCGCAACGCACATACGTGAGCGGCTCGCCTATGGCGGAGGTGTTACACGAGAATCTTGCAGAGATAGAGGCCAGCGACGTGCATGAGCGACTGGGCTTGGAGAAGGACAAATACATCTTGTTAAGCGCCCATCGGGAGGAGAATATTGATACCGAAAAGAATTTTAACTCGCTTTTCATGGCCATCAACGCCATGGCTGAGAAGTATGATATGCCGATCCTTTACAGTTGTCACCCTCGTAGCCGGAATCGTCTGGAGAAAAGCAGATTCAAGCTGGATAGCCGTGTGATTCGTCAAGAGCCGTTGGGATTCCACGACTACAATTGCCTCCAGATGAATGCTTTCTGCGTGGTGTCAGATAGTGGAACACTGCCAGAGGAGAGTAGTTTTTTCACAAGTATAGGACACGGTTTTCCCGCTGTATGCATACGTACTTCCACAGAACGCCCAGAGGCGTTGGATAAGGGCTGCTTCGTATTGGCAGGCATCAATACCCATGACCTGTTGCAAGCCGTAGATTTAGCTGTTGAGATGAACTTGAACGGCGATAATGGTTTGCCTGTACCCAATTATACCGATGAGACCGTATCTACCAAGGTGGTGAAGCTCATCCAAAGCTACACTGGCGTGGTAAATAAGATGGTCTGGAGGAAAGAGTAAAGCTTTAGTTTACATTTTTAAGGATAATCTTCCATATTGGTATGACTTATGATTAAGGAAAAACTTTGGATAATTTCAGAACTGTTTCCTCCTGATGAAACTTCAACGAGCTATATCATGGGAAAAATAGCAAATACTATGGTTTGCAAATATGATGTACATGTTATATGTGGACCATCTGTTTATGATAAAAACAAAAAATCAGATAGTAATGGCAAGCTTTTGCTAGATAATTCCATTGAAGTATTACGTGTTAAAGGAATAAATGAAAATAAAGCTAATAAATTGTCTCGTGCTAGAAAATTTTATTGATGAGTTGGAGGCTATATAAGGTTGCCAGAAAAAAAGATTGAAAAAGGGGATAATGTTTTGATGGTTACCAATCCTTTTCCACTCATAATAATGATGGCATATTTAAAGAAATATTGCGATTTTTCATTAAGTATGCTTGTACATGATATTTATCCTGAAGGATTATTTACGGAGATGCATGTTCCGAAACCTATTTATTGTATTCTTAAAAAGATGTTTGATAAAGCATATTCTAGTACTGATTTATTGATTTCAATAGGCAGGGATATGAGTGAAGTCCTTATTGATAAATGTAAGATTCAGAAACATATACCAAAAATTGAGATTATTGAGAATTGGAGTGATATACAAACAATTCAGCCGGATATATATAATAATGAAAAACGATTGGTAGTGCAATATGCCGGGAATGTAGGTCGTGCTCAAGGAGTTGAAGAGTTTGTTGATGTTTTACGAAAGGTGAATAATGATTTTATAGAATTTAGTATTTGGGGAACAGGTAGTGCTGAAGCTGATCTGATTCATAAAGTGGACCAATATGGTATGCGAAGTATTGTCAAATTTAATGGTCCTTATTTGCGCTCGCAGCAGATCAATGTACTAAATAGTTGTAGTATTGCTTTTAGTTTGTTTGGTTGATGGTATGTATGGTTTGGGAGTCCCTTCCAAATCATATAATATATTAGCCGCAGGAAAGCCTATTCTTTATATAGGAGAAAGGAATACTGAAATATGGCGGATGTTGAAAGAGAATGGGAATGGTTTCTGTTTTGAGCCGTCAGACAAAGAAGAGCTAAAAAAATTTCTGTGTTCACTTACAATGCAGGATCTGCCTAAGTTACAAGAAATGGGTCGTATCTCTAGAAAACTAGCGGAGGAAAAGTATTCTGAAAAGATCGCTTTACGTAAGTTTTTAGAGTTCGTATAGTGCTGATTATATCCATGTGATGCTCTTCTGTCCATATATATAGAAAAACAAAATATAAGCATAAGATGAAATATTTAATCGTAGTTGCTCACCCTGACGATGAAGTTTTGGGTGCGGGAGCTTCTATCTTTAAATGGACCAAAAGTGGTGACATTGTAGATGTGGCTATCATGTGTACCGAAGCGAAAGCTCGTGCATTCCGTCCCGATGATAATGAGTTGGAGCATGATACGAATGCCAGTACCAAATACTTGGGAGTGGATAGGATATTTGAAGCGACTTTCCCTAATATCGAGATGAATACGGTGCCGCATTTGAGATTGGTGCAGTTTATTGAAAGTGCTATCAAAGAGAGTGAGCCGGATATTGTCATTACGCATCATCCCGCTGATACGAACAATGATCATTTGCAGACTTCCATGGCTTGTCAGGAAGCTATCCGTTTGTTCCAACGTAGGCCCGAGGTGAAACGGGTGAAGGAGTTTTGGTATATGGAGGTGCCAAGCTGCACGGAATGGGCTATTAATAACGCTATGAATCTGTTCCGTCCTAATTGTTACGTGGAAGTTGGTCAAGAGGGTGTGGATGCGAAGATTACGGCATTGGGAATGTACAGAGGAGTGATGCGTCCTTATCCGCACCCTCGTAGTGCCGAATATATTACTGGCCTTGCTGCTGTTAGGGGGAGCCAGTGGGGAACGAACTATGCTGAAAGCTTTGAAATCGTATTAAGAGAATATTAGTTAGTATGTACAGATATTTCTTTAAACGTTTTTTAGATATTGTATTGTCAGGCATTGCCATGATTGCTCTGTTGCCGGTATATCTTGTCTTGGCTATTATTGTCAGGATCTCTATGGGTAGCCCGATCTTGTTCTCTCAAGAGCGTATCGGTAAAGGGGAAAAGCCTTTCAAGCTGTATAAGTTCCGGTCGATGACCAATGCACGAGACAAGGAGGGGAATTTACTTCCGGAGGGACAACGTGTAACTAGGGCTGGGGCTTTGATTCGTTCTTCCTCCCTTGATGAATTACCGGAACTATGGGCGATTTTCATTGGCGATATGTCTTTTGTTGGTCCACGTCCACTTCGGATGGATGATCTTCCGTATTTCAATGAATCTGAACGAGCACGTCATAGCGTACGTGGAGGTTTGATTCCTCCCGACAGCTTGTCTGGCAAGGTCTTTACAACGTATGAGGAACAATTTGAATATGAGGTGTATTATGCTAACCATTTATCTTTATGGTTAGATTTGAAGGTGTTTTTCTTGACATTTAGTATAATAATTAAGCGTATGACGAATGATTATGGTAATGATTTCAGACCTCATTTGAAAGAGTATCGAACCAATGAAATAATGAAATAAATATGTTATACTAATGGAACAAGCTATTAGAAATCTTATTAAGAGTAATGGTACTCCTTTTTATCTGTTTGATGAAAAAGGCTTCATTGATAATTATAGAAAGCTGGAAGGTATCTTCAAGGCTATTTATCCTAATTACCAGCTTTCTTATTCCTACAAGACCAATTATACTCCTTTTGTTTGCCAATTGGTTAGATCATTGGGTGGGTATGCTGAGGTAGTTTCTGATATGGAATATACACTGGCTAAAAAGTTAGGTTATGATAACAAACAGATTGTTTACAATGGCCCCTCAAAAGGAGAGGAGATGTTTGATCACTTAGAACATCAAGGTATATTGAATATAGATAGTCTAGATGAGGCGAAGCGTATAATTTCTTATGTTAAAGGGCATCCTGATAGAAATTATACGGTTGGTATTCGTATAAATATGCATGTGGGTGGTGATTTTATTTCTCGTTTTGGGCTAGTGCCAGAAAGTAAGGAATTACAGGAAACGGTTTCTTTAATTAAAGAAACTGTCAATCTGAATTTGATCGGTCTGCATTGTCATATCAGTCGCTCAAGAGGTGTGGAGGCTTGGGCTAAACGTGCGGAGATTATGTTGAAAGCGGCGGATGACTATATTGACGGGGTTCCAGCTTATATTTCGTTGGGAAGCGGTATGTATGCTGATATGCCTGAATTTTTGAAACAACAGTTTGGGGGTGATACCGTGCCTACTTATGAAGATTATGCGGATTGTACGATCCAGCCTTTTGCTGACCATTATAAAGATGTGGAAAATCAACCTATCTTATTTACTGAGCCTGGTACTACCGTAATAGCTCGTTATTTGAGTTTTGTAACGAAAGTCCTTAGCGTTAAAGAGGTAAGGGGACGATATATAGCTAATATGGATGGTGATTATCATAATTTGGGTGAAATCTGTACTATGAAAAAATTGCCGGTAACTGTTTTGTCAGGAGGTAAGGAACAGCATACTTATACTAATATGGATATCATGGGATTCACATGTTTGGAACAAGATGTACTCTATCCGGGATTTGAACAATCTATCGCAGAAGGTGACATTTTGGTGTTCGACAATGTTGGTGGTTATTCCATTGTGTCTAAGCCACAATTCATCAAACCTCAAAGTGCCATGTATGTCCTGCGTACCAATGGTGAGGTGGAACAGATTATGCGGGCAGAGACTTTCGATGACGTATTCAATAAATTTAGCTTTAAATTCTAGAATCCATGAGAGATATAGTTGTATTAAGTTCGGCGTGTGGAGCATTCTTTATGCCGGGTTTCTTCAAATGTCTGAAAGCAAATAAAGAAAGAAATATCAAGATTGTCGGTTGCGATATATCCAATGATCCTGCGATGAATTTGTTGGTGGATAAATATTATCAAGTTCCCAAATATACTGATTCTAATTTTGTAGATGTTCTTCTGAACATTTGTAAGAATGAAAAGGTAGATGTGTTTTTTTCCGCATATTTCTATGGAACTTCCTTCCATTCTAAAAAGAATGGATGATTTTAAGAAGCTGGATGTAAAAGTGGCTATCTCGAATAATGAAACACTTGAAATCGCTAACAGTAAATATCAGCTTTATGAGTTTATGAAGGATAAAGGGTTGGTGGTGCCGAAATATTTCTTGGTAGATTCTGCCAAAACACTTCGTAATCGTATCGGAGAATTGGGTTATCCTCAAAAGCCTGTTTGCGTTAAGATGACACAGAATAGTGGTAGTCGTGGGGTACGAATCGTACGTGCTAATTTGTCGAAATCAGATTTATTTATGCATGAAAAGCCTTCTTCTCAGAATGTGACATTAGAGGAAATGTACGAGATAATAGATGGATGCCAACCTATACCTGAAATGATAGCGATGGAATTTCTTCCAGGTGTAGAATATACGGTGGATCTTTTGGCCGCCCAAGGAAAGACATTGTACATTGCGGGGAGAAGAAATACGACTAGTTCTATGAGTATCGCTCAAAGTAGTGTGGTGGAAAAGAAAAGCGATGCTTATCAGCTATGTAAAGATATTGTGCGTGAATTAAACTTAGATGGTAATATTGGTTTTGATTTTATGTTAGATGAGAATGATACTCCATGGTTAACAGATTTGAATCCGCGTGTCACTGCTACCATCGTATTATATGCTGGAGCTGGTTTGAATTTACCGTATTTGAGAGTGAAACAATTATTAGGTGAGGAATTACCGCCAATAGAGATAAAATATGGTACCAAATTATTACGTAAGTATTGGGATATTTTGTATAATGAGGATGGTTTGATTAAATTATAATGTTAGCTATGAAAAGAGTGCTGATAACAGGAGCCGGTAGCTATATTGGGACAAATATAGAAAACTGGTTAAACCGATTCCCCTCAAAATACCAAGTTGCTTCTATTGGAACAATAAATAATGAATGGAAGAAAACAGATTTCTCTTCTTTTGATGTAGTGATAGATGTCGCTGGTATTGCTCATATAAAAATTACGGAAGACTTAAGGGATTTGTTCTATTCGATTAATCGGGATATGACGATTGATATATGCCAAACAGCAAGAGAGTCAGGAGTGAAGCAATTCATTTTCTTGTCGTCAATGAACGTTTATGGAGATGATTGTGGTATTGTCACAGATAAGAATAATGAGAATCCTTCTAGCTTTTACGGAGATAGTAAACTGCAGGCGGATAAAGTTATTCAATCCATGAATGACGATTCGTTTGCGGTATGCAGTGTTCGTCCACCAGCGATATATGGTAAAGGTTGCAAAGGGAATTATCCTTTACTAGTGAAATACGGGCAAAAGTTGCCTGTGTTTCCTGATTATCCGCAGAGAAAGAGCTTGATTTTTATTGATAATCTATGTGAATTTATCAGACTGTTGATTGATAATAATTCTAAGGGGATTTTTTGTCCGCAGAATATAGAGTACGCTTCCACTTCTGTTATGGTAAATGCTATAGCGAAATATAGTGGTCATAAAATATGGTTGACTACATTATTAAATCCTTTCGTATGGCTAGGTATAAAACTGATTCGTTTTGTACAACGTGCTTTTGATGATGATGCTTATGATTTGTCATTAAGTAATGATTTTAATGGAAAATATAATGTGGTTTCTTTTGAGGAATCTATAAAAAGATCTGTATAGTTTTATATTCGAGGTTAAGGATGGAATATCTAGAGGGTGATTCGTTTACTAGAAGAGACGTATTGTAGCTCTTGCTCTGTAGGCTGTCGAAGACTGAAAAGTAAGAATAATGTTATCGGGAGAGTTGGTGTAATAGCCGGCTCTCCCGTTTTTTATTTCTATTGAACGCTTGCGCTTAAAAGGCGATCGCCACCTCCGCACCGATCTGGAAAGGCTTACCTAGTTGGATAAACGGATTCCCGAATGACTCGAAATAAAATGCAGAGTAATGGGTGTTCGTTATATTACGGCTCCATAGGTTTACGTTGACGATACCTTTGCGTACGCCTACCTTTGCGTTCACCGTTCCGTAGAATTTCTGGTAGATGTCGTTTCGCTCGGTCCAGAAGATCTTTCCGACACCGCTGAATTGGGCGGAGGCGGAGAATTGGTCTATCCATGCGTTACGGAACAGGCGGGTGTATTGCAGTCCTACGTTGAAGGTATGACGTGGGGTATATGGGATGAAGTTGTTCTTGAAATCCTCTTTCCCATTGTTGTAATCCCGGAACGTAGCATGGGTGAAACCGTAATTAACGTCGGCGGTTAGCCCATCGATGATGCGGGCACGCAAGGAGGCCTCTATACCGTAGCTTTTGGCTTTCCCGGCGTTGGTGAGGATACGGCCGTTGCCGCTGTTCACGAACTTGGTCAACTGCACGTCTTGAATGTCCATATAGAAACCTGTTAATTCTGCGCTTAGGCGTTGGAATAGCAACTCGCTACGGATACCGATCTCGTAGTTCCAGCTTTTCTCTGGTTTGTAGGAGGCTACTTCCTCGATGGGGGTGGGTTCTTTGACCTCGATCGGCATCATGTCCTTGAAAGCGTTCATCATATCGTATTGCATCTGGCTTTGCATCACGTCTGCCGACATTTGTACGTTGTAGCCCCCGGTCTTATAACCTTTCGCTACCGATACATAGGTGAACGTGTTTGGCGAGCATTCGTACTTTAAAGATATTTTCGGAAGTACTTGCCAGAAGTCTTGGGAGACACTGGCGTCCATCACGGTGGTTGGGATCGGGAAAAGTTTCTCTATGTCGATAACCGGTCCGTTTTCTACGAAGCCGAACCCCATTCTCATCTTAGCCTCAGAATTGTAATCCATCTTTTGCTTCTCGTAATCCAAGCGGATACCGGCGGTAATTGACAGGCCTTCCGTGAACAGATTGTTATAAGTGGATTGGTGATACAAAGCAAGGCCATAAGAAGGGGTGTCGAAAGAACCCGGAATATAAAGATGATCGTCCAGTATTTTTAGATAGGGCATCTTAGGGTGATCTTTCTTCAATTGATCGAATACGGGCTGGAGAACGGTCTTAATTCCGTCTTCCTTGAAATCGACCGGACCGTCCGTATGTAGATCATCGTAGAAACCGTAGAGTCCGAAGGACCATTGGTAATTATTCCTCGTGTTGCTCTTGATCGCCAATTCCTCGCTGAAAGCGTTTTGCTTTTTGCTTTTGGTTGAGGGTGAAGATCGAGAGAGGGGAGAAGTCTTGATCCATCTTCATGTCATCCTTGAAATATTGATGACCGGTGATGCTGCTCAGTATCACGTGCTCATTCCGGTATTCGAGGGACAGGTTATTGGCGATGACCGTCCGTTTATAAGAGCTGGGATCGTTGATATTGATAGGATTTACATACTTGTGATCGGTATTTCCGGTTCCGATGAACATGCCATATGGAAACGCTCCTTGATCCGTATAATCTACGGAAAGGGAGTAGGAGGCACGGAAGTTCGGATTGAAGCGACCTTCCAACTTGAAGCGACCGCCAACGTTGTCTTCCTTATCGATCTTTTTCCCATCGTAGGCATTGGTGTAGAAGCCGTCGCTATGGTCATAGTAAGCGGCGGCGGTAAATCCGATGGTCTCGCTCAACTTAGCATAATGGGAGGCCTTGACTTTATATTGCCCGTAGCTTCCGGCCGATAGGGAGAGTTTCTTTCCTTGGTAATCGAACGGGGAGATGGTATAGATATTTACGATGCCCCCATGGCGTTACGACCATACCAGGTTCCTTGCGGCCCTCGTAATACCTCGATGCGCTGGATATCGGTCAGCTCGAAATCGAAGGTGCTTTTATCCAGATAAGGCACGTTGTCTACATATAAGCCCACGGATTGTCCGCTACTTCTGGCTCCGATACCGCGGATATAGATGGCCGAGGTTAGTTTTGCCCCATAATCCGGCATGTATAGGTTAGGGACGAAAGAACTTATATCCTTTAATGCGTCGATCTGCCTGCCGGAGATCATTTGTGGGGAAAGGATCGATACGGAACCGGGTAACGTGCGGAGATTATTTGTCTCCTTCGTGGATGAGGTCACGATTACCTCACCCATGTTATAGGTTTTTATCGTGTCGTTCTCGTTAGCCTTGATGTCCTCGGCGTATACATTTTGCAGCCCCAACGCACCTAGGGCGATGATACCTAAGTGGTGTCTCTTCATCGAATTTCTTTTGTTAGTATATTTTTTCAATCGCGAAGAAACGGTAAAGAAACAGGATGGTCAATCACTAGATGTAGTGATTTTGAAAGCTGGTTTGTTGGCTTCGCTATAGTTCGATATCGTCGCCGGAGATGATCCCGTTCATGATGGCGTAGAAGGTGAGGCCGGATACGGTCTTGATGCCCAGCTTGGCGGTGATGTTCTTACGATGGGTGAGGACGGTGTTCAGGCTGATGTTCAGCTTATCGGCGATCTCTTTATTCGTGATGCCTTTTACGATCAGTTGAAGTACGTCTACCTCACGGCTGGATAGGTCCTTGTTGTTTTCGGTAGTGGTGTTGCCGGAGCTGTCGCTCGTAAATAATTGTTGCAATTGCTCGATAATGGTCTCTTGGGAGGAACGTAACGTGATACGGTTCGTAGACGAGAGCGCCCCGTGTTCTTCGGTGCTGTCGATGAGGAGGGCGGTCTTGTTTCTTCTCGGGAGGAAGAAATCTGCGTTGAGCACAAGGGTATCTGAATCGGTGAAATAGTAATCGTAGGTGTCGCTTCCTGTGGAGGAAAGCATCTCGAAATTTGGAAAATAGCAAACCTCTACCGGGGGAAGTAGTCGGTCAGCAAGCTTTGCAGCCCAATACTTCTTAGGGTATCAGACAGTATGATCGCTATTTGTTTGTTTCGATGCATTTCAGATCGTTAGATACATAATTTTTCCATGGCCGAGACCATGGGGGTAAGGATTCGATACCGGATCCGGTTGTGTTGTTTGATATCTTTCTCCAGACTACAGATGGAGAAGAGGACGGCATAACATAAATTCTCGTCGTAATCTCCCGAAAGATGCTTGACCATGATACTTTTTAAGTCGGCTAAAAGGGCCTCGATGGTATCTTCCGTACGTTGCTCGGAGGTGATTTGCAATCCATCGATCGTTCCCGCCGGTTCTTTTCCCAGCTTTTTACTTAACGACATGCAGTAGGGAAACCATATCTTATCATCTTTCTCAATGCGGGCGATGAGTTCTTCCTTGAACGAGGAGAAGAAGCGTCCTATCAATCCAAGAGTAGGATTACCGGGCGTACTCATCGAGATAAAGGAACCTAGATGGCGTTCTATATTGGGAAGCTGATAACGTAAATAGTATTGGTTCGTCTTTGTCAGGTAATCAATGATCTGCGATGTATGGAAGGTTTGTAACTTCTTCTCCGGAAAATACTCCTCGTTGAGGAAGGTATTGATCACTGTCAATAAAAAGTCCATATCCAGCGAATGTTCTTCACAGAGCGTCTTCACCGATTTGTCGCCAAGCCCGAGACGAATCCCAAACCGGTTGATTACGGGAATGAGTGAGGGGTGTTCTTCCACCACCTCACTCAATTGCATATTTGGATATACTAAAGGCATCTTATCAAGCTTGTTCCCATTGTTCACGTAATAACTTGACGGCGGCGGGGACTACCACGTTACGGTTTCCCTGACATCCGCACTCGAAACTTACGTAGTTGTTATAACCAATCATTTTCAATCCCTTAAAGCCATTGATATAGTTATCGGCATCTCCATCCTCACCCGGCATGCTGCGACGTTTGCGGCTGGCCACGTGTACGTGTTGGAGATACTCTCCACCAGAGATAAAGGCTCCCATATCAGAGGTCTCTTCCCATGTCATGTGCCAGAAGTCGCCCATGCAACGGACACCCGGATTGTTGATGTCCCGGCATAAAGAGGCGGCGTCGGCTACTTGACGTAGATAAAAACACTCTTTTCGGTTCAAAGGTTCAAAGATGACGCTAGTCCCATGCTGGGCGGCGAAAGTTCCCATCTCGTTGAATTGCTCGCAAAGGAAATCCCGTGTCTCCATCGTATGAGGCAAGGCGGGGACTTGACCATTAAAGGCAGGAACGATAATCACGCCCGTAGAACCTAATTCACCGGCTGCGGCTATGATCTCTTTCATCGTATCCATGCATTCCTTGCGGATGGCTGGATCGGTAGAAAGAATAAAGCCTTTGAAGCCGGCGCAAATGGCACTCACTTTGATATTACGTCCGTTTAAGGCCTGCTTGATCTCGTTTACCCGGCCGGCTAATCCTCCGCCACCCGGCTCAAAACCTACAACGCCCAACTTCTCCATAAAATCAAGTTTCTCGTTCAAACTTTCACCCGGGGCGATTCCCTCTTGGAAAGAAAGCTTTAATTCAAGGTCCTTGCCGGGCTTGTCGCTCCCTTTTTCTCCTTCGGCAGTGTTTGCCGGCTTGAAGAGCAGGAGGCCAAGGCCGTACTTCCTACCGCTAAAAAGCAGCGCCGGATAAGGAGGTTCTTAAAAAGTTTCTTCTATTTAATGTCATAAACAGTCTGGATTATTTCTTGTCGATTGGTTTACCCGGAACAGGAACGACGAAGCCGCTCATATCCATCTTTCCTAAGTTCAAATCTTTCGGAGTATAATCCAATGCAGAGGCAGTCATGGCATCCCAAGTGGTCTCGGCACCCGTGTAAGCGGACTCACGACCCATGATTGCGGCCATATTGGAGATAGCAGTCTCAGAAGCTTGCTCGATTTGTTTACCACCACGGATGCAGTTGATCCAGTTTACATGCTCTAATGTATACGGGTCAGTTTGCTTGAAGTTCGCTTTTTCGGCCTCGCTATCATATTTCCAGATAACGTTTCCTGCCAAATCCTTGATCTCCATCGTGTCACTGCTCCATGATCCCTTGGTTCCTTGGATGAATTCGCTTACATTATTTGCACAACCATCTATCTGGCGGCACATACTATGCATATGGATACCATTTTCCATTGTGAAATCAACGCTGAAGTTATCATATTGGTCGCCAGTGATACGACGGTGGCGAGAACCGAAACCTACAGCCTTGACTGGTTTCAATCCGCTGAACCAAGTGAATACATCTATATTATGTACGTGTTGTTCAACGATATGGTCTCCGGATAACCATTTCCAGTTCACCCAGTCCTTGATCATATATTCGCAATCGTTCCATCCCGGTTGACGATCCCGATACCAAAGCATATTCTGATTCCAGTAAACCGTACCGCCCGTGATCTCACCGATCAATCCTTCCATGATCTTCTTGTAAGACTCGACATAACTGCGTTGGTGATGGCGTTGAGTACCGGTTACGACACATAAGTTCTTTGCCGCAGCTTGTTTTGCGGTAGCCATAATGGTACGGTAACCAACCGGATCAACACAGATAGGTTTCTCTAAGAAGGAATGTTTGCCCTTTTCTGTGGCGTATTGGAAATGAACTGGACGGAATACGGGAGGAGTGGCGACGATCACTACATCTACACCGCTATCAATCACTTGTTTGTACGCATCCAAGCCGACGAAACGTTTATCAGCCGGTACATCAATTCCTTTCTCATCTTTTAATTTCTTTGCCAAATCATCGACACGTTCTTGGAACGTATCGCCTAAAGCCACGATCGTAACGCCGTTCGCAGCGTTCAAGAAGTTAAAAGCGGCTCCGGAACCACGTCCGCCACAACCGATTACACCAGCTTTTAGTTCTTTTCCATCAGTTGCCAGATCTGGTAATTCGGGCACGTAATAAGTACCGGGTTCTTTCAAAGGCTTTATTGCGTTCGCACTTTCACCTCCACCACAAGAAGTTAATACACCAACTGTACTACCTGTTCCAATTGCTCCAAGCGCACCCGCTAGGGCTGAACTTTTCAGAAATGATCTTCTGCTAATGCTGTTCTCTTTTTTCATGATATTATTTTTTTAGATACTATTTATTAGGTTCACATACAACACGGAAACCGATTCCTCTGATGTCGGAGTACCACCAGATACTCTTCGGCTGTTGCGGATCGGTTTTTAACCAAGCTTCATGTTTGGTATAATCACGGGAAGCGCAGCGAAGATCTGCCGCATCGGAGGTGTAATTACCGCCTCTCACTACCCATTCTGTACCTTCAGTAACCAATGGATCTGTGGCGCTACTTCCGCTTTTAGCGTAAGCTTCAGGATCATACTTGTCGGCACAATATTCCATTACATTACCCAACATATTCTTTAAACCAAAGGGATTGGCTTTTACTAAATCCGGTTCTTGCGTCTTGTTTTTGCTGTTCTTGCTATAAATCACATAAGAACCTATACTATCAGTCTTAGCGTCGAAAAATTTACGCCAGAAGCCTTGATCGGAGAAGTCTTTTGGATTACCCGTAAAGAAATAAGGCGTTTCCGTGCCGCCACGTGCCGCATATTCCCATTCCGCCTCGGTCGGTAAACGATAAGTCTTTCCTGTTTTCTTGGATAACCATTGGCAGAAAGTCTCGGCCGCATAATGAGTCATTGTAATAGCCGGGCGATCTCCGCCACCCCAGCCTTGATCAGGGAAACCGAACGGAGGTGTAGGACCGGAGATGGCATCGACATTCGGATTACTGTTATTTGCGTATACGGTCTCTGGAGGGGTACGGCCCTCACTCATCGTATTCCCATAGAAAGCCCAGTATTGATCCCAAGTCACCTCGACCTCAGCCATGAAGAATGGACTAACGGTTACGTTGTGTACAGGTGACTCATCTGCTTTATGAAACGCCTCTTTTTCCTCACTACCCATTTTGAATGAACCTCCGGGAATGGCAATCATCTTGAATGAGACCATTGTTCCGGGAATTTGTTCTACATAATCGGTGAAAGAGGTTACTGTAGTTGGTTCCTTAAAAAACAGGCTGGTATCTATTGAGGTTGCCCCGGATGTGTTTTGTCCCGGTATGCCAACCATCTTAGAGTGATTGTAGTTCGGATTGTAATGTCCTGCATCCAAATGGCAACTAATACATTGTAGATCTAGCTTTTTCTCATTCTCATCATAATATAAATGTGCCGTTACACCATCATCGGTAATTCCTTCGGGGAATAAGTTCTGATGGCACTCCTTACAAGATTCATTGGGGATATATTTAACGGCGTGTTCCAACTCGGACTTAGTTTCCCAATTGAAATCTGCGCTGTCTTTAGTCAAGTATGACCAAACATCTTTCATACCCAATTTAGCCTTTGCGCTATAATGTTTCCAAGTATTTGTTTGGGGTGGGAGGTGACAAGCTACGCAATGTGTCTTAACGCCACTTCCATTATTTACATGTTTGGAAAGTTTCCAACTGTTTTCTACGTGAGGATGCACGTGGCACATCATACAAGATTCATCTGTCGAGAAATATACAGATGTTTTATAAAGGGCGATCATAATCCCAGCTCCCAAAAATAATCCGAGGAACAGGATAAACGCCTTACTTTTGAAAAAATACTTTTTCCTCTCAGACGAGTATCGATTTGAAAATTTGTTAGTTGTCATCTGTTTCTATGGTATACGATTTACACTAAGTCTCAATTAGATTTAAAATCGGCAATAAAAGTAGTATATTCCTTTATATATTGAAAGAAAAAATAGTCTCTTTAACGAAAAATGTTGTCTTATTTACGCTTTTTTATCGCAATGGGAAGAGAAGGAGAATAATAAAAAAGCGGCAACACATATTCATAGTGTTGCCGCTCACGCACGGAAGGAGAGGCTCGAACTCCCGACACCTGGTTTTGGAGACCAGTGCTCTACCGACTGAGCTACTTCCGTATTGCGGGTGCAAAAGTAGTTTAATAATTTGAATATGCAAGTAAAATATGAGAAAAAATAGTCCGCTTTTTAAAAAGGCATTTAGATTATATTTAGTATGTTTGCCAAATCAAAGAAAAAAGGAGTGGGAGTTTTTGTGCGAGATATCAAAGGGTTGCTTGAATCTGTGTCGGTAGATAACAGGGGAGCTTTCGAACGTTTTTATAATTTATATTATGATCAGGTTTTTCGCTTCGCTTATTATTGTTTAGGCGAGAAGGAGGCATGCCGTGAAGTTGTGACAGCTGTTTTTTTTCTCGGTCTGGCAATCCCGGAAACGATTAAAGGATATTGATAATATAGATACCTATTTATATATTTCCGTACGTAACGAGTCTTTTCGTTTTCAAGCAAGGAATAAAGACTTGAATAGGGTTTCTTTAAATGAGTTGTTGCCATTAATGGAAGAGGAAGATGAGGGTTCTCCGGAGGAGCATTTGGAGTTAAAAGAGATGAGAGAGATGCTTGATAAAGCGATTGACGAACTTCCTGAGAAATGCCGTCTTGTGTTTTTGATGTCTCGTGAGGAGGGATTGAAAACGAAGGAGATTGCGGAAATATTATCGGTTCAAGAGAGTACGGTTCGTGTACAGATGAAGATCGCTATAGAAAAATTGGTAGCCCGGTTGAAGCCGAGTTTTCCAAATATTTCATTCTCTTTATTGCTGATGTTTATTTTTAATGTGATTTATAGATCTGCTTAAGCTTTCTATATGGGGATATTCCCTGTTAGAAGGAAAGATGATAGTTCTTTTATATCAGTAACGATTTTGTTTGCTCCGGCATTCGCTAGTTCTTCTTCATCCCCGTAGCCGTAAAGGACTCCTATTGAATCTATGTTATTCGCTTTGGCCCCTTTTATATCATATTTACGATCACCGATCATGACTACTTCAGACCGTGTTTTTATATCGGTGCTGTCTAATACATATTGTATTACATTCGCTTTTTTCGGAACGGTTTCCGTCGAATGTGCTTCCTCCAACAAATGTAAAATAAGATTCTAAGTGGAAATATTCTAGAATTTGTTGAGCGAAGGGCTGCGGCTTTGAGGTGGCTAAGTAGATTTTCATTTCGTTTTCGGTAAGCAAACGGAGTAATTCATCAATACCTTGATACAGGGTATTCTCGAAAATACCTTGTTTTGAAAAATATTCCCGGTATTTAGCAATGGCTACATCTGCTTGCTCATCTGTAAACTGATAGAAGTCCTTAAAGGATGTTTTTAATGGTGGCCCGATGAAAGGGCATAAAGATCGTAAATCTTCTACTTCTATATTGAAATAGGAGAGGGCGTACTTTACAGAACTGGTAATGCCAATCATAGGATCGGTTAATGTACCGTCCAGATCGAACAATATATGTTGATACCTTTTGTTATTCATTAGATATTAATAGGATTGAAAAAAGAAAGGCAAGATCTCTTTCAAGATTCTTGCCTTTTTGATGAGTCGGGATGAGAAGACTCGAACTTCCGACCTCCACGTCCCGAACGTGGCGCGCTAGCCAACTGTGCTACATCCCGTTTTTTTGTATCGTTGTCTCGATTACGGGTGCAAAGGTACACATTGTTTTTGAACCTGCAAGAGAAAAGTGGATTTTTTGTAGGAAAAATAGATAATTTACTGTCCTGTGAATTTTTCTTTCAAAACATTTGCTGGATTAAAAATAATACCTACCTTTGAACCCGTAATCGAAACAACGATATACAAAACGACATGATGGTGCCATAGCTCAGTTGGTAGAGCAAAGGACTGAAAATCCTTGTGTCCCCGGTTCGATTCCTGGTGGCACCACTGAAAATCAAAGGGTTACTCATATGAGTAACCCTTCTTTATTTTTACCTCTCTGCGATATAAACTCCACTAATAATGGCTAAAGCGCCAATACCAGAAGCTATCGTAATAGTTTCTGATAGAAAAATCGCAGAAGTTATCAAGGTGACCAGAGGGACAATGTAAATATAATTGGCTGTTTTTGATGCTCCGAGGGCTCTGACTGCCGTATTCCACATGATATAACAAAGCATTGAGGCGATGACACCCAGAAATAATATATTTAAATATACGACTGGCAGTTTCAATAACTCTAGTTTGATATTTAAAGGGTAGATCGCAAAATAGAAGAAAAGAGAAAGTATCCCATAAAAAAATACTTTTCGTGTAATAAACAAGGTGGGATAAGAACGACTCAAACGCTTTAGGATAAGGCAGTAAAAAGCCCACATCATAGCGGCAACTAAAGTGAGAAAATCACCAAGTGGATTTACTTTTAAAAGAACACTGCCGTTGAAAACAACTAATCCGACTCCAAATAAGGCAACTAAAGATCCATATAACAGTCCTTTCCTAAGAGATTCTTTATAAAATAGGTGAGACAATATCGTTGTAATGATCGGTGCTGTACAGATCAATAATGAAACGTTGGAAGCCAATGTGATGCCCAGTGCCGTATTCTCCGCTATGAAGTATAGGGAACCACCACATAATCCAGACAAGAACAATAAGAATTCATCTTTTACGCAATTAGCCCACAACCGTCGATGCGCTATAGTCAAAATACAAAAATACGCAAGCACGAAACGGTATAACAATATCTCAACCGGTGATAATCCTGTATTAATCAGTATTTTTGTGGAGACAAACGTTGTTCCCCATATAATGACTGTCAATATGGCGATACTATGATACAGAAGATCTTTACTTTTAAACATAATTGTGTTAGAATTAGATTTTTATTTGCTGCAAAGTTATTTAAAGAAGATTGTTTTCCTATACGTCAAGCTTAAATACGATAATTTTTCCTATTTTTGTCCTGTTTTGCATTCTATAATTCTAATTCGGGGATATTAAATCAAATAAAACAGGAAAAAAAACTATGGCACTACTTGATGAGACAGATATTGAAATTCTTCATTCTTTGCAAAAGGACGCGAAGATCAATGCAAAAGAGCTTTCTGAGAAACTTCATATCTCCAAGACTCCTATTTACGAACGAATCAAACGTTTAGAAAACGAAGGATATATAAAAGGATATGTGGCATTGGTCGACAATAAAAAAATAGGATTACCCTTGATCATTTTCTGTAATGTATCTTTAGCTGTACACGATGATGAGCATATCGAACGCTTCAAAGAAGAAATACGGAATATCGATGAAATAATGGAATGTTACTCGACGGGAGGTATTTATGATTTCTTTGTCAAAGTGGTTCTTAAGGATTTAGATGCCTATAATCAATTTGTGTTCGAGAAATTAACCAAGGTTCATGGCATCGTGAAGATGCAAAGCTCTTTTGTGCTTAATGAAATCAAGCATACTACAGTTTTGAATATACCCAAAAATAGTTGATTGAAGCTTAATGTCGCAGTATTAATATGAAATGTCTTTTTTACTATAGAATTGATTAGGGGTTATTTACCTTTGCCCCGATAAATTAAATTCTATAAGATGCAGTCATTTAAAATAATAAAGCCTATTCATATATTAACTCCTTATGTGAGATATTATTGGATACTGGAAGATGGCGCGGATGTTTCTGTATCTGAACGGACTTTACCAACGGGCTGCATACAATTAGTATTTCATAGGGGTAAAAGGCTTTTATTAGTAGGAAAAAAAAGAATCGCAGCCTCAAGCGTTCATCTGTGGGCAATGCCTCAACTTTTCAGATGTGATGTCAGCCGGAAAGATTGAAATGATCACGGTTGTTTTTCAGCCGTACGCGGCAAGAGCCATCCTTCAACTTCCCCTTAAGTTCTTTTATGGAGAACTTATAGCGGTGGATGCTATAGAAGATTTGGAATTATCAATATTATCCAGAAAAGTGATAGAGGCTGATGATCATGAAACTTGCATCCGCTTGATCGAGCAGTTTTTGATTCACCGTCTTTATAGGTTTGAAGGCTATGAATATAACTTAAAGCGAATATCCGCAGTCCTCCATCAAATAAATGAACAAGCGAAAACTAATATTTCTGAGTTATCTGAAACCGCATGCCTAAGTTCTAAACAGTTCAACCGCATTTTCTTAGATTATGTAGGAGCTACGCCCAAAGAGTTTCTTCGTATCGTTAGGATGCAACGGGCTTTATTTAAGGTACAACAGAATCCATCCATTTCATTCGCTCAATTAGCTTATGAATGTGGGTTTTCAGATCAGTCACATATGAAAAAGAGTTTAAGCTGTTTTCCGGCTATACACCCACGGAGTATCTTTCCTTATGCGCTCCTTATTCTGATTATTTCTCGGAGTGATCAAGATGTCCTTTTTCTTCTATCCTATAGATACGATACGCTCTACTTTTGTGATGTCTTCGCGAGGACATTAACAGTAACTATAAAAAGAAAACAAAATGAACAATTTAATTGCTTTTTTCGAGATTCCAACTGTAGACTTTTATCGAGCGATCAATTTCTATGAAACTATTTTGGGGTTAAAACTATCGGTTTTCGAGTGTGAGACAGAGAAGATGGCTTGTTTTATCGAGCAAGGAGAAGTGGTTGGGGCTTTGTTCTACGCTCCTAGTTATCAACCTTCGCCGGATGGTATCTTAATCCATTTTAATAGCCAAGATATCGAGGACACTTTATCTAAAGTATTGGATAAAGGGGGTAAAATTATTATACCCAAGACAAAGATTGAAGCGGAAAATAAAGGATACTTCGCCGTTTTAGAAGATAGCGAAGGAAATCATGTCGGTATCTACGAAAAATAAGTATCTTCGGCCAAGATATCCCTACAATATATAATATGAAAGAAAATAAGTATGATGATGAACGCTTTTTCGGTCAATACAGTCAGATGTCTCGCTCTGTACAAGGGCTGAGAGGAGCAGGAGAATGGCATGAGCTAAAGAAGATGTTGCCTGATTTTAACGGAAAGCGTGTATTGGATTTAGGGTGTGGTTTTGGCTGGCATTGTCGATATGCCATAGAGCGAGGGGCGACCTTCGCTTTAGGCATTGACCTTTCCGGGAAGATGTTAGACAAGGCACGGGAGATAAATCCCTCCCCATCGATCGAATATAAAAGAATAGCAATCGAGGATTTTGATTTTGCTCCAAATTCTTTTGACATCGTGATCAGTTCCTTGACATTCCATTATCTCGAGTCGTTCGATACGGTTTGTACAGAGGTATATAAATGTTTAACGCAAGAGGGTGTCTTTGTCTTCTCTGTGGAACATCCCGTTTTTACTGCTTATGGCAATCAAGATTGGATTTACGATTCGGAAGGGAAACCTGCGCATTGGCCGGTGGATCATTATTTTCAAGAGGGAATCCGGCATGCTCATTTTTTGGGAGAGGATGTAACCAAATATCATAAGACACTTACGACTTACGTGAACGGATTGATCAAGGCGGGTTTCTGTATCACCTATCTGGTGGAGCCTCAACCGGACGAATCGATGCTGGATACGGTTCCCGAGATGCGAGACGAACTTCGCCGTCCAATGATGTTGCTTATCGCCGCTCGAAAGAATTAAAAAAAGCGTATCTTTGTGGCTGAAAAGATGTCTTTTCCGTGTGCTTGCTAAACCACGTATTAAAAACAAGAAAGATATGAAACAACAAGATGCCGCTTTGGTATGCTTCTCGGGTGGACAAGATTCCACGACTTGCCTTTTCTGGGCGAAGAAGCATTTTTCACGTGTAGAGGCCGTATGCTTCACATACGGACAGAAACATTCCTTGGAAATAGAGGTCGCTCGAAAGATCGCTGCGGATGCGGACGTACCTTTTCAGTTATTGGACGTATCGCTTATCAGCCAGTTAGATCCCAATTGCTCGCTTACGAATGCGAGCATAGAGATGGATCAAGAGAAGCCGGAGGATAGCTATCCGAATACGTTTGTGCCCGGCCGTAATATGGTATTCCTTACTTTCGCCGCTATCTTAGCCCGTGGTAAGGGGATTTATCATTTGGTAACGGGTGTCTCCGAGGCTGATTATAGTGGTTATCCGGATTGCCGGGATACGTTCGTGCGTTCTCTTAACGTAACATTAAATCTGGCGATGGATGAGCAATTCGTAATTCATACCCCGCTTATGGACCGGGATAAGAGCGAAGTCTGGGAATTGTCGGACGAACTGGGCGTCTTTGATCTAGTACGTACGCAGACGCTGACTTGCTATAACGGTGTTATGGCTGAGGGATGTGGGCATTGTCCGGCTTGCAAACTTCGTAAGGACGGATTGGAGAAATACCTGAAAAGGAAAGAAGAGAATCAAAAGTAAATGAAAGAAATGGACGAGAGAAAACAAGAAGGAGAGTTGCATTTATTAGGTGGCTCTACCGTATATAAACAGGATTACGCTCCGGAGGTATTGGAGGCATTTACGAACAAGCATCAAGGAAATGATTATTGGGTACGGTTTAATTGCCCGGAATTCACCAGTCTCTGCCCGATTACTGGACAACCGGATTTCGCTACGATTCATATCGATTATATCCCCGACGTGAAAATGGTAGAGAGCAAGAGCTTGAAGCTTTACTTATTCAGCTTCCGCAACCATGGGGCGTTTCATGAGGATTGCGTGAATATTATCATGAAGGACTTGATAAAATTAATGGATCCGAAATATATCGAAATTACTGGTATATTCACACCGAGAGGCGGTATAAGTATTTATCCGTATTGCAATTACGGTCGTCCGAACACCAAGTTTGAGCAGTTGGCCGAGAAAAGATTATTTGATCATAATCAATAAGATTTCTGACAAATCGTTATCAGTCTCGGCAAAAAACGGTATATTTGCAGCAAGAAATGTTAACTAACTAATAAATCATTTTAGACCATGAACAAAAGATTGCTTACAGTTGCGGCTTTCGCTTTAGCGGGTTGCGTTACCGTTGTCGCTCAAGACAAGAAAAAAAGAGTTCAAGATGCCTACAGGTTATGCGGGTATCACGCATGAGATGTCCGAGTTTTACGAACCTGTTCCGCCGGTAGTCACTCCGGGTACAGATTTAAAAGGTGGAGGTTTCACGGCTCCTTCCGACGCTATCGTTTTGTTTGACGGCAAGGATCTTTCCGCTTGGGAGAGCGTAAAGGGCGGTGCTGCCGAATGGGATGTGCATGATGGTGTATTTACCGTAAACAAGAAGAAGGGTGATATCCAGACCAAACAGAAATTCAACGATTTCCAGATGCATATCGAATGGCAAGTCCCGACGAATATCACTGGAGAGAGCCAGTCGAGAGGCAACAGCGGTATTTTCCTACAAGGGATGTATGAGGTTCAAGTGTTAGACTGCTACAATAACCCGACTTACGTGAACGGCCAGACGGGTAGTATCTACAAACAATCCATTCCTTTGGCCAACGCCATGCGTAAACCGGGCGAATGGAACGTGTACGATATCATTTATACCGCCCCACTTTCAAGGAAGATGGTTCTTATCGCACGCATCCAACCGTAACGGTTATCCAGAACGGCGTGGTTTTGCAGAACCATACGACGATATTGGGTACGACAGAGTGGATCGGTTTCCCACAAGTGAAGAAACATGGCGCAGGCCCTATCATCCTGCAGAGCCACGGTGATCCCAGCGAACCGATCAGCTTCCGTAATATCTGGATTCGTGAGCTATAGGAGAAACGTATTGATTGTAATAAGAAGGGATGGACTTGATATTAAGTTCATCCCTTTTTCGTTAAATAACAGGCTGGTTTTATATGAGAGAAACATTTTTTTCTATAGCACGAAATTTTAGTTTTCCTTAGATGAAACAAAAGTTTTCCAATGGAGAAACTCTAGTTTCCTGCTGAAAAAAACTTTAGTTTTTCGATAATGAAATTAACAAAAACTGTAATTGGCTGATTAATAGCAATTATACTATTATCTCTTCTCCGGCATATATTTCCAAAAACGAGCCGGCATATGTTGGCGATGAAGCCGCAGGTTTAAACGCTCCTTGATAGCGATAGACTTAAAATACTCTTTCCACATACTTTGAAAAAGTTTCTCATCCTTATCCATGATATCCTCACTGAGCAATCCGGTCAATAAGTGTGAATCTTTCTCTTCGAAACGGACTTCTATCGTATCGTTAAGATCATAATAATATCCATACTCTCTTTTTAAGTCGTAAATGAGCCATTGCTGATCAGCGAAACGGTCTTGCGCATAAGGTAATACCAAAGGTAATACGTTATATATAGGTGCGATGGCAGCAAAGTAAGTTCCATCCGCTGCTTTTTGGAAACGAAAGAATTGCATCACTCGCAAGCGTTCGTTGTTTACTTTCTTCCAGATCTTGGCCGTTTCCAATATGTCCGGGTCACCAAGATTGAACTCGATCGTGGCTGGAGCGTCGATCGCTTTGCGGATATATCTGAATAACAACAGGTCTACTTCCGGTAATTCCGACAACCAAGTTACCGTCAGCCCGGAAAGAGAAGACTTGGAGATTTTCTTCTCAAGCCCTTTCCATACCCGCTCTGCTTTCCGGTCGTCCGTATAAATCCGGATCGCCTCGTCATAGAACAATGGAAATGGCTCGCCCTCGGTTACTAACAAATCCGGAAAAGTCCGGCGGGAATAGGCATCGAATACGGCGGTAAGCAATCCCTCAAAAGTCTTGTCGTAAACAAATATAATCATTATCAATCCTTCTTATAAAACAGGCGTTAATCTATAAAAGGCAGTATAAGCTGCCGATCGTCTACTTTCTTTCCGCTCTTTCTCGTCAATAGTTGCCGGACGGTTTCAGGGCTGACCTCATTCACGGTCTGCGTCGGGAGTTCCCGGCAAGTAATAAAATAGCTAGCCTTTTTCATGACCACTCCTATTTTCTTCAACTGCTCTGAACCGAGATTAGCGTAACGCCGGGAAACGATTATGATCTTTGCCGATTTCACGCCAATTCCCGGAACCCGAAGAAGCATCTCGTAATCCGCTTTATTGATATCTACCGGGAAGACCTCCGGATGCCGCAGGGCCCAAGCCAACTTCGGGTCCACATCTAGATCCAGATCCGGATATGCGTCATTGACAATCTCATCTACCTTGAATTGATAAAAACGCAATAACCAATCCGCTTGATATAAACGATTCTCACGGACCAGCGGAGGCGTGGTAAGTGCCGGAAGACGGTTATCATACGCATTTACCGGAATGAATCCCGAATAGTAAACACGCTTCATCGTAGGTCTCTGATATAAGGCGGATGATAGACGAAGTATATCCTTGTCGGTATCCGCCGTAGCGCCAACGATCATCTGCGTGCTTTGCCCGGCGGGAGCGAATCGTGGGGCATACCGGAAACGCTTGCGTTCCTCGGCGCTTTGTAATACGCCTTGTTGGATATAACGCATAGGGGCAAATACGCTTTTAAAATCCTTTTCCGGAGCTAGAGTCCGCAAGCTCGCCTCATTCGGGATCTCTATATTCACGCTTAAACGATCGGCGTAAAGCCCAGCCTCATTTACCAATTCTTGGCTGGCTCCGGGGATACTCTTCATATGTATGTATCCATTGAAGTGATGCACGAGGCGCAAATCCTTGATGGCTCTCACCAACCGTTCCATCGTATAATCTGGGTTTCGAACCACGCCGGAGCTTAAAAACAATCCTTCAATGTAATTACGTCGGTAAAACTCGATCGTGAGATTCACCAACTCGGTAACGGAAAGCGTAGCTCTCGGTAAATCATTACTTCGCCGGTTGATGCAGTAGGCGCAATCATACATACAATAATTCGTCAGCATGATCTTTAAAAGCGAGATACACCGTCCGTCCTCAGCGAAACTATGGCAAATACCCCATCCCGCGGCACTTCCTATAGCCCCGCTCTTATGCGAACGGGAGGTTCCGCTGGAAGCGCAGGATACGTCATATTTTGCCGACTCGGCCAAGATTTTCAATTTCTCGAGCACTTTCTCGTCCATATTTTGCGGGATTGTTTCGTACAAAGATAATGATCTCATGGGAAAAAGCCTCCATTTATAACTTCCTCATTATTTTTTTCGAAAAAATAGCCAATCCCTTTAAACGAATTTAGCATACCCTTACTCCTCATCATCAGAAAGACAAAATATGGAAACAAGAAAAGAGGTCATAAAGCAAATGGGTGATGAGATGAAAGAGGATATTTTCCTTGAGGTGAACCGTCGTATCCATCGTAATCTACGTAAAAGATTTTGGTTGAAAGCATCCGCTATCGCCGCCTCTATCGCTCTTTTACTGGGAGTCTCTAATTATATCTCATATCATGAAGGCTATAAGAACCAAAACAGCCAAATGGTCGAGATGGCAAACCCGATGGGCATGAGGTCATCGATTGTTTTATCGGATGGAACACGAGTGATTCTGAACGCAGGTACTACCCTTAGCTATCCGGCCGCTTTTGTCTCAAATCAAAGAGAAGTGAAAGTGAACGGGGAAGTTTTCTTCGAAGTATCACATGATAAGGACCACCCATTTATCGTAAGTGCGGAAAACGTGAAGGTGAAGGTACTTGGAACTAAGTTTAACGTGAAAGCCTATAAAGAAGATGACCATATAGAGGTCACTCTTACTGAAGGAAAAGTAGGTGTCGGACTAGGAGGACATCACGACATGATGTACATTTCTCCGGGCCAACAAGCTCTTTTCAATAAGATAAAACAGTCTTTTTCGAAATATGAAGTAAATTTAGACTACTATACATCATGGAAAGAAGGTAAGTTCTACTTTAAAAGTGTAACCTTCCTAGAGATAGCCAAGCAACTAGAACGTCGGTTCAATGTACATATATCGGTTGAACCGGCAAAACTTCAAAGAACCGTTTTTTCAGGTGATTTCGTGCGGGGTGAAAACTTAGAGCAAATACTTCGGATTATTACCGCAGATAAACGAACGGACTACACCATGCGAGGTGACAGTATATGCATCTATGAGAAATAAAATAATTGAGTATTAATCTTATAAAATGATACAAGTATGAAAGACACGACATGAAAATAACAAAAAAACGGAAAATGCTACCAACATCTTCCGTTTCGAGAGAATGATCTTAGTTCGAATTATAGCGACACAATTACAAACCTAAAATCAATACGAAGATATGCATTTTAAATTAAATATTAGGCGTTATTCGCCGATTTCTCACTTCCATAAAATCGTTAATATTATGAGATTATCCCTAGTACTATGTATGTTGACTATTTTCTGCGCATCGGCTACCGTAAGTTATTCGCAGGTCAACGAGATTTCTCTTCATTTGGAAGATGCCACGTTAGAACAAGCTCTTGAGGCGATCAAGCAACAGAGTGAGTATTCGTTTTGGTATAGAAACGATGAGATTAATCTAGGCCGTAAGGTTTCTGTAAATATCAATAATCAGAATATCGCAAATGTATTAGATAGGCTACTAGCCACTCAAGGACTGGCTTATACCATTAACGAAAAGCATATTGTTATTTACAAAACAAACGAGAAAGCTTCTCATCCAATGATTACGGATAATAAAAAATAACAGGAAAAGTGACAGATGAGAAGAATGAACCTATTATTGGAGCGAACGTAGTAGTAAAAGGCTCTACAACTGGTACAATTACTGACATGGATGGCAATTTCACATTAGAGGTACCCGATCAAGCTACTTTACTTGTATCCTATATCGGCTATACTCCTAAAGAAGTGGCGGTTAAAAATCAAAACAATCTTTCTATCATGATGATAGAAGACTCGAAGACAATTGATGAAGTTGTAGTTATCGGCTACGGTTCTGTGAAAAAAAGTAATCTGACAGGAGCTGTTTCCTCTGTAAAAACAACAGAGATACAACAAACTCCTATGACTTCTATCGACCAAGGATTAGTAGGCCGGGCTTCCGGTGTACAAGTTACGCAAACTTCGGGTATGCCCGGAGCGGTAGCGTCTATCCGTGTACGTGGTAGTAGCTCTTTACAAGGAGGAAATGAGCCGCTTTATGTAATCGATGGTTTTCCCGTATATAGTGGGACAGGTTTCGGCTCGACGGGTGGTAATACACAAATCAGTGGATTATCTACGGTAAACCCTTCTGATATTGAATCTATCGAGATTCTAAAAGATGCTTCCGCAACAGCCATTTATGGAGCACGTGCCGCTAATGGTGTTGTACTTATTACGACGAAGAGTGGTAAGAAGGGACGTGATATAATAACTTTTGAATCTAGTTTTGGTGTACAAAATGTAGCGAAGACTCTTGATGTCATGAATGCGCAAGAATATGCGGCATTGGTTAATGAGGCCTATACGAACGATGGATTGGATGCGCCCTATAACACTACACAATTAGGCGAAATCGCTAAATTGGGTAATGGAACAAATTGGCAAGATGAAATTTTCCGTCCAGCCATGATTCAAAGTTATCAATTGACGTTTTCCGGAGGTGATAACAAAACAACATGCGATCTCAGGGGGGTATTTTGATCAAAAGGGTGTAATTATTAACTCGGATTTCAAACGTTACTCATTACGATTGAATCTTGATAGACAAATATTCAATACACTGAAAGTCGGCACTCATATGTCTGGTACCCACACGATCAGTAGAACATCGGCAACAGATGTCGGTGGACGTGACGGAGTCGTGAACGGCGCTTTGAAAATGAATCCCATCCAGTCTGTCTATGCGAATGAAGAGACGGGTGAGTATACGCCAACTAACGACCCCGGGTTATTAATCCCGAATCCGGTAGCTACCGCAAAAGAAGAAATATACAATAATGCGACTACACGTGTGTTAGGTGATGTTTATGCGGAATGGGAATTCTTAAAAGACTTAAAGCTTAAAGTATCTTTGGGGATGGATATTATGTATTTGAAGCAAAATAAATATACTCCGTCAAATATCTACCAATCGTTAGGTATCGCATCTGCGAAAGTCGGTGTAAACCGTTCTATTAACTGGCTGAACGAGAATATACTTACTTGGAATAAGACATTCAAGGATATTCATTCCTTGAATATTTTAGGAGGCTTCACCATTCAAAGAAATAATGTGGAATCCGTAACGGGAGCATCTTCTAATTTCGTGAACGATGTCATGAAGTATAATAACCTAGGAGCCGGATCTATTTATGATAAACCGGAATCTTCTGCTACTCAATGGAGCCTTATGTCTTATTTGGCACGTATTAATTATTCGTTATATGACCGGTATTTATTCTCTGTTAACGGACGTGTGGATGGTTCTTCTCGTTTTGGGGGCAACAATAAGTATGGATTTTTCCCTTCGGGTTCTGTGGCATGGCGTATCTCTGAGGAAGGTTTTATGGAACCGGTTAAAGCTGTCATTAACAATTTAAAGTTACGTACCAGTTATGGCTTCACTGGAAATACAGAAATCGGAGTTTACGAATCCTTGGCTACATTGGGAAGTAATAGTTGGACAATCGGAAATCAATTGGTTTCTGGATTTTATCCGAACAGGATACCTAATCCTGACTTGAAATGGGAAAAAACAAGGCAATTTGATATTGGTTTTGATCTTGGGCTATTTAACAATCGCTTACGTTTAACGGCCGACTATTATTATAAAAAAAACAACGGACTTATTATATAATGTAGCGATTCCTAGCGCCTCCGGTTATGATTCTATGTTGAAAAATATTGGTAGTGTCCAAAATAAAGGTTACGAGCTTTCTATTGAGAGTGACAACTTAAGCGGGGCATTCTCATGGACAACAGCCTTTAATATTTCATTCAACCGGAATAAAGTATTAGAGTTGGGTGGGGAAACGTATAAAGATGTAGGTACATACGACGATCATTTAAAGACGAGTGATATCCGTCGCTTGATCGTTGGTCAACCAATTGGAGTATTTTATGGCTATCGTTTTGACGGTATTTTCCAAAATGAAGCAGAATGTGCTCAACAAACTTCTTCACCCTCGCCTATCGGTGTCGGACTCCGTCGTTATAAGGACTTGAATGGAGACGGTAAGATTGATGCCACAAACGATCGGGAGATATTAGGAGACGCAAATCCGAAATTCTTTGGAGGTATGACCAACACGTTTGCTTATAAAGGATTTGAGTTAAACGTATTCTTACAAGATTCATATGGGAATAAGATTTTCAATTATAACGCAATGGAGCTTGAGTCGCCGACTGGTGGACAAGATGTATATCAGGATCTCGTGAACCGTTGGACACCTACGAATCCAAGTAATGAATACCAAAAAGCGACAACGAATCGGAATAATATCGTAAGTGATCGGTTCATTGAAGACGGTTCTTTCTTGAAATTAAAAACAGTCTCATTGTCTTATAGTTTCCCGAAATTAAATTGGAAACATATCGGAGGTCTGCGATTGTACGTAACCGGACAAAACTTATTGACTTGGACTAAATACAGAGGCTATGATCCGGAAGTGAGCTATCGAGGCGCTTCAACTTTAGAGGCAGGAGAGGACTTTGGCGGTTATCCGCAAGCCCGTACCTTTATGTTTGGCATCAAATTGGACATTAAATAACTTTTAAATCGACTCAAAATGAAAAAATCGTTCATATATATATTTTCAGCTTTCTGTTTCTCTTGTGGAATCAACAGTTGTTCTTTCCTTGACGAGAATCCCGTGGACCGTTTGGTCGTGGATAATTTTTATACAAGCGAGAAAGACGCACAGGCAGCGGTAGATGCTACTTATCAGCAATTAAACAGCTTATATAACCGTTTGATGTATATGATGGCAGAGCTACCTACCGATATGATGAAAAATGGTTTAGGTATGCCGAACGCAAACTTACAAGACTTGGAGTTTCTGCGATTTAACTCTCAGAATACATTTGTAAAAGATATGTGGAAAAATTGTTATGCCGGTATTTCTAGGGCAAATACGGCGATTGCTAAGATTCCAGAGATCAAAATGAATGAAAGTAAAAAGAACCGATTGATCGCTGAGGCTCGTACACTTCGTGCTCTATACTATTTCAACCTCGTTCGTTTCTTCGGCGATGTTCCTTTGATCTTAGACTTGAAGACCGTAGAAGATTCAAAAGGACCACGTGATTCTAAAGAACTGATTTATGATCAGATTATAGAAGATCTTACATTTGCGGAAGAACATCTTCCTTTAAGATCTGAATATTCAGCTTCCGATGAGGGCCGTATCAACAAAGGAGCCGCTAAAATTTTATTCGGTAAAGTCTATTTAACTAAAGGGGATTTCCAAAAGGCGAAAGATAAATTGGCAGAGGTAGTCGAGCATGAATCTGAATATGGTTTCGGTTTACACAAAGATTACCATGCGAACTGGCTTCGAGATACAGAGGCTGGTATTGAGGCTGTACTTTATATTGAGTATAAAGAACCTCCATTTCAACATAATGGTGAAATGGCGCTTGCTGGTCCGAAATATTCCATTCCGGGGAGCTTAGGAATCTCTGCCCTTAATGAGGCTGATATCCCAACACAAGAATTGTATGACCAGTTTGATAATCGAGATTTGAGAAAAAAGACTAATTTTAAAACAGAGTTCGCTCATCTTAAAACCGGTGAAATATTGAAATCAAGTATACCACTTAGCGGTAAGTTCTGGGTTGAAGGGCTTGAAACGGGTGACCGTTGCGATGTAAATATGCACATTATCAGGTATGCAGACGCTATATTAATGTATGCAGAGGCATTAAATGAAGTGGGCGAATCTACAAAGGCTCTCGCTATGTTAAACAGGATACGGGAACGTGCTTTTGGTGATGATTCTGGAAACTTTAAACCTATGTCGAAGGATGAGTTTCGTACAGCTATATTAAATGAACGACGGCTGGAATTCCCTCACGAAGGACATCGTTGGTTCGATTTAGTACGTACCGGTACATTTATTCAACGAATGAAAGAGCATAGTGCATATGAAGCAAAAGTAGCGGAAGCTAATAAAACTGAGATTGCGCAAAATATCAAGGAGCATATGATCCTTATGCCGATCCCTCAATCCGAGATAGACTTGAATCCTAATTTAGTACAAAATGCGGGATATTAGAAAATTGTTATTTATAACTGGGGTAGCAACTGTTACCCCGGTTATTATACAAGCCCGGGACAAACTTCCTAATATCGTGATCTTTTTTATGGATGATATGGGATATGGCGATTTAACAGTCACCGGTGCTTCTGGATATAACACGCCAACTATTGACCGACTGGCCTCTGAAGGAATGTTTTTACCCACTTTTATGCAGCCCAACCTATAAGTAGCGCATCGAGAGCCGGATTAATTACAGGGTGTTATCCAAATCGAGTGGGGGATTTCGGGGGCATTGATGCCTCAAGGCCGTATAGGAGTGGCCCCTAATGAGGAAACTCTTCCGGAAATGTTAAAAACTAGAGGTTATTCTTGTGGAATGGTCGGTAAATGGCATTTAGGTCACCTTTATCCATTTTTGCCTTTGCAACAAGGATTTGATGAGTATCTTGGGTTGCCTTATTCCAATGATATGTGGCCAGTAGATTATGACGGGAATAGAGTGACTCCAGCATCTAATTTACCAAACAAATTACGGCATCCGGCATTACCATTAATCGACGGAAATGAAAAAATAAGAGAATTGTGGACATTGGATGATCAAGCCGAGCTTACTACATTATATACGGAACGGGCGATCCAGTTTATCAAAAAGAATCGTGAACAACCATTTTTTTTTCTTTACTTTGCTCACTCGATGCCACATGTTCCGCTTGCTGTATCCAACAAATTTAAAGGAAAGAGTAAACAAGGTTTATATGGGGATGTCATGCTTGAGGTAGATTGGAGTGTCCAACAAGTTCTAGAAACAATAGAGGAATTAAACCTAGATGAAAATACTTTGATTATCTTTACGTCGGATAATGGGCCTTGGTTTAGTTTTGGTAATCATGCCGGGAGTACCGGAGGTTTGAGAGAAGCGAAAGCTACCACGTTTGAGGAGGACAACGTGTTCCTTGTATCATGTGTTGGAAAGGAGTGATTCCTAGAGGTACTGTTTACAATCAATTAGCCAGTACGATTATATGATTTGCGTAGAGATCCGGGAGAAAGATATGATGTGAAAGATCAATATCCGGAGGTGGTTCGTCTATTACAATCTATAGCAGAAGAGGCTCGGTTGGATCTGGGAGATGATCTCACGGGACAAATAGGTTTGAATCGTCGGGAAGTAGGTTACATAAAATAATTATATATGAAAAATACTATTAATTATGGAGCTATATTAGCCCCTGCCCTTTTATTCTCCGCATGCGGAACAGGGCAAAAAAGAAGTGGCAGAGAAGCCGCTCAATATCATTCATATCATGACGGATGATCATTCGTATCAAACTATTAGCGCTTATGGACATGCGCTAGGTAAATTGGCTCCTACACCAAATTTAGATCGTTTGGCTGCGGAAGGTATGTTATTCAGGCAAGCCTTTGTAGAGAATTCTCTGTCTACTCCTAGCCGTGCTTGTTTGATGACCGGTCTTTACAGTCACCAAAACGGACAAAGACAGTTAGGAAAAGGTATTGATACGACAAAAGTATTCTTCTCTGAAATCTTACAACAGCACGGTTATCAGACAGGTGTTGTCGGTAAATGGCATATGCAATGTGAGCCGAAAGGTTTTGATTATTATCATGTGTTATGGGATCAAGGAGATTATTATAATCCGGAGTTCAAAAGTAAAGAATCGAATGGCAAGTATGTAAAAGAAGAGGGATATGCGACGACCCTTACGACCGATCACGCTATCGAGTTTTTGGAAGAGAGGGATAAGGATAAGCCTTTCTGCCTGCTGGTTCATCATAAGGCTCCACATCGTAACTGGATGCCGGATACAAAATATATGGATTTATATGAGGATGTAGAGTTCCCATATCCAGATACTTTCAATGATAATTATGCCACTCGTTGCGATGCCGCACGTACACAAGAGATGAGTATAGACAAAAATGACTTTGGTTTATGATTTGAAGGTAGATGAGCTTAAAGATAAGGAGGCTTATAAAAAGGAATGGAATATTGATGGTTGGCAGGCCTCTTTGGATCGTATGACCCCGGAACAACGGGAGGCTTGGATCGCTTCTTATAAGCCTCGTAACGAAAAATTCATTAACGAGAACCTGAAAGGTGAGGATTTGGTTAAATGGAAATATCAACGTTATATCAAGGATTACGTACGTTGCATCAAATCTATTGACGATGAGGTGGGACGTTTGATCGCCTATCTGGAAAAAAGAAGGACTTATGGATAATACCGTGATCGTTTATACCTCGGATCAAGGTTTTTACATGGGTGAACATGGGTGGTTCGACAAACGTTTCATGTATGAGGAATCTTTCCGTACGCCGTTGATTATCCGTTATCCTGCTAAAATCAAGGCGGGAAGTGAATGTACAGCCTTAGTACAGAACATTGACTATGCCCCAACTTATCTGGATATAGCCGGTATCGAGAAACCTGATTATATGGTAGGAACTTCTTTAGTTCCCTTGTTTGGAGGCGAGACACCAAAAGATTGGCGCAAGTATCTGTATTATCATTATTATGATTATCCAGCTATCCATATGGTACGTCGTCACGATGGCGTGCGTGACAGTCGTTATAAATTGATCCATTTCTATGGAGAGAAGAATGAGCATAATGACGCGATTAATTGCAACGAGCTTTACGATTTGCAAAGTGATCCGAATGAGCTGAATAATTTATACGATAATCCGGAATATGCTGATATCCAAACTCGCCTGCAAGCACGTTTGGATAAGTTCCGTGTAGACCAGAAAGTTGACGAATATTAAGGTGCTAACTCTGTAAAATCATTTATTTTGTGTAAGTTTGGCGGATAGAAAGAATCATTCACCTAAAATACGATTGTGAAATGAAACTCAATTTATCCGCCAGATTTTTAATGCTGGTCCTGCTTTTGTGGTTCTTGCGTATTGAACACGCCAAAGGAGGAGCTTGAATACAACGGAATGAATACGCTACAGATATCAAATGTAGATGATTTGATATCTTTCTACCAATATGCCGATGACCGAATTCCTTTAATTAGCGGACACCGAGGTGGACGGGGAAAAGGTTATCCTGAGAACAGTATGGAAACCTTTGAAAATACCCTCTCTTATACTCCTGCCACGTTCGAGATAGATCCGAGGTTAACCAAAGATAGTGTTATCGTCCTTTTCCACGATGATACACTGGAGCGTACCAGTAATGGGACCGGGAAAGTTTCTGATTATACTTGGGAAGAATTGCAAAATTTCCGTTTGAAGGACCCCGAAGGAAATATCACAAACTATCGTATCCCGACTTTAGAGGAAGCGATTCGTTGGGCCCGTGGAAAAACAATCCTAATCCTTGATAAGAAGGATGTTCCGATGGAGCGCACTGCTCAGTTGATTACCGATATGCAAGCGGAACCTTATGTAATGATTACGGTTCATGATGGTGCCTCGGCTCGTTTCTTTTACGAGAAAAATCCGAATTTCATGTTTGAGGCTTTCGTGAAAACGAAAGAAGCGGTTCAAGACTATGAGGATAACGGTATACCTTGGAGCCATATCATGGCTTACGTAGGTCCGAAGATTACCCCCGAAGTCCGTGAGGTAATCGATATGTTGCATGAAAGAGGTGTCATGTGCATGATATCTACCGCTCCCTCCGACGATAAACTATCCACACCCGAAAGTCGTGCTGAAGCATACCGTATGATCATCCGTCAAGGCGTGGACATCATAGAGTCTGACCGACCTATAGAGGTTGCTGAAGCGATCTCTAGCTTGATTCCGGTTAGCAGTTCCAAAGGAAAGTTTTTCTCTACACTATAAACATAATCAATATAAAACATGAACAAAGAACTAGAAATGACTCCCAACGTATTAGTGGAGTTTTTACAAAAGCCAGCGTCCGAGTTTACGAGAGAGGACATTATCCGTTATATCTATGAGAAAGATATCCAGATGGTTAATTTTATGTATCCTGCAGGCGACGGACGTTTGAAAACACTGAACTTTGTAATCAACAATGCAGCTTATCTGGATGCGATCTTGACTTGCGGTGAGCGTGTGGATGGCTCTAGTCTTTTCTCGTTTATCGAGGCGGGGAGTAGTGACCTGTATGTGGTGCCCCGTTTCCGTACGGCTTTCGAGGATCCGTTTGCGGAATTACCTACGCTTACCATGCTTTGCTCATTCTTCAATAAGGATGGAGAACCCTTAGAAAGTTCCCCGGAATATACCTTGCATAAAGCTTGTAAGGCTTTTCATGAGGTGACGGGAATGGATTTTGAGGCAATGGGTGAATTAGAATATTACGTAATCGCACCGGATGAAGGCGTTTTCCCTGCTACCGACCAAAAAGGTTATCATGAATCCGCTCCTTACGCTAAGTTCAATGAGTTCCGGACGGAGTGCATGCACTGCATAGCGCAAGCCGGGGACAAATTAAATATGGTCATTCGGAAGTTGGTAACTTTACGTTAAATGGTTTGATCTATGAGCAAAATGAGATCGAGTTCTTACCATGTCCTGCGGAAAATGCAGCGGATCAATTGATGATCGCAAAATGGGCGATCCGCAATCTAGCGCATGAATATGGATATAACATCACTTTCGCTCCGAAAATTACGGTGGGAAAAGCAGGTTCCGGTCTGCATGTCCATATGCGTATCATGAAAAATGGCAAGAATCAGATGTTAGCGAATGGTATCTTATCCGAAACCGCCCGTAAGGCTATCGCTGGAATGATGTGCTTAGCTTCCTCTATTACGGCTTTTGGAAATACGAACCCAACCTCATATTTCCGCTTGGTTCCACACCAAGAAGCACCTACGAATATTTGTTGGGGAGATCGGAATCGTTCAGTTTTAGTTCGTGTTCCGCTAGGTTGGGCCGCAAAAACGGACATGTGTGCTTTGGCGAACCCATTGGAACCTGCCAGCCATTATATACGAGCCAAAAGCAAACGGTCGAGATGCGCTCACCGGATGGCTCCGCTGATTTATACCAATTATTGGCAGGATTGGCAGTTGCGTGCCGCCATGGTTTTGAGATCAACGATGCTTTGGAAATCGCTGAGAAGACTTATGTAAACGTGAATATTCATAAGGAAGAGAATCAAGATCGCCTAAAGACATTGGATCAACTCCCAGACAGTTGCGCAGCCTCAGCCGCCCGTTTAAGACAACAGCGTGCTGTTTTTGAAAAATATAACGTATTTAGTCCGAGTATGATAGACGGCATCATCCGTAAACTGGAATCTTATGATGACGCTTCTTTACGCAAGGACCTAGAGAATAATCCGGAAGAGATGTTGAAGCTGGTCAATACTTATTTCCATTGTGGCTGAAAATCCTTTTTATGGTTTCACAAGAGGGTGTGTCATAACACACCCTTTTTATGCCCTGCTTTCATCTCTTGAACTTTCCATTGTGTTTTTTTGAATATCCGAGCACAAGAGAGACCATAAATTAAAACGAAAATATTCTAGAGAAAAAAAAAGATATAATAGTAAAAAAAACATGATAAAAAATTGTTATTTACAAATAAAGGCTTACCTTTGCCAACATCAAAACAAAATGATGTTATAAATTCATTTTGAAGTTATATGTTTTTCGAGTTTAACCTTGACTGTGAGCACAAAAGATTATCGCGAAGATCTTTTGAACGGTTGGATAGAGACGTCTATTTAGCCGTTTTTTCTTTTTAGCCCTATCCAATAAAGCTATTCAGCTATTTGACAAATACAGCTTTATTTGTCACGGAGATTTTATATCCTTTTATTTTATGGATTACGAAATAACATACTGCATAAAAAGCGATATGTTGTATCGTACTATTATACAGTTGAGCAATGAATTATACATATAAACAAATATGGCTCATCAACTTTCCTGTAATGATGAGCATCTTAATGGAACAATTAATCAATATTACAGATGCTGTTTTCTTAGGCCACGTTGGAGAGATAGAATTAGGAGCGTCCGCTATCGCCGGAATTTATTATTTGGCGATTTATATGCTTGGTTTTGGATTTAGCATTGGGTTGCAAGTAATGGTAGCTCGAAGGAATGGAGAGCAAGATTACAAGGAAACCGGCAAGACCTTTTTTCAAGGCTTATTTTTCCTTTTGGGATTGGCTATCTTTCTTTACCTTCTCATTCATACGGTTTCCCCATTTATATTAAAGAAGCTGATCGTTTCCTCGGATATTTATCGAGCGGTAATTCTATACTTGGATTGGCGTAGCTTTGGATTGTTGTTTTCATTCCCATTTTTAGCGATACGTTCTTTTTTAGTGGGGATAACGCATACAAAAGCTCTATCTTGGGCTGCTGCCATAGCGGTATTAATCAATATTCCTTTAAATTTTTATTTGATATTCACTAGGGAATTAGGAATCTCGGGGGCGGCAATTGCCTCTTCTTTGGCAGAGATGGGCTCCTTTATGATGCTTTCCTTCTATATGTGGATACGATTGGATAAAGAAAAAATATGGGTTAAGGCCGGTCTATAATGGTAATTTACTTATAAAAGTCTTGAAGTTATCAACATGGAGTATGCTTCATGCGCTTATTAGTGTAGCCCCTTGGTTCTTGTTTTTCGTTTCAATTGAACATTTGGGAAAAATAGAGTTAGCGATTTCCAATATAACCCGGAGCGTATCGGCTATATTTTTTGTGATAGCGAATTCTTTTTGCGCTTACAACAGGCTCATTAGTCAGTAATGCGATTGGTGCGGGAGAAGGGAAGACACTATTTTCAATCTGTAGTAAAATTCTGAAATTAGGTTATGCCATAGGATTTCCCTTGGTTGCGATTGCTTTATTGTGTAATCGATGGATTATTGGTTTTTATACGAGTAATGAACTATTGATACAATTAGCTTTTGCCCCTTTTGTTGTAATGTTGTTGAATTACACTTTCGCTTTACCGGGTTATGTATATTTGAATGCTGTCGGAGGAACAGGAAAGACACAAATGACTTTCCTTTTTCAAGTTACGACAACAGCCATATATTTGGTTTATCTTTATTGGTTATGTCGCTACACGCAAGCTCCTCTCGCAATCTATTTAACAGCGGAATACGTCTTTGTAATTCTGTTGGCTACACAATCTATTTTTATTTGAAAAAGAAACATTACTAAAAAACGAAGAAAGATGATGACTAAAATATATCCACGTACGGGAAATAAACAAACCGTATATCTAAATACCATTATACAAGATCCTCAAATAGTGGGATTGGCCTATAGACAAGATTCGCCAGTGTTTACCATACATTATGAATGGTGATTTAGATGAGTTATTATCTATTGAGGATGACATATTTTTCTTGTTGCTATTTTAGGAACTGGTAAGAAGTAAAAACCTTATTATGACGTTCTCCCAACTCATTTACCATTTGCTCGGCTTCTTCTTGGGAAATCAAACCCTGTTCCTTGAATTGTTCTATCCTCTTTTTTTCGTTGCTCAATAACATACGGACAGACTTGCGAGTCACAGCCTCTTTATATGATTTAGGATAATCAATGGATATTTTTGTGATAAAATTCGATGCTCTAGTTATATTTTTACGGATCTCGACTTGTAAAAGCGACAAGCAACTTTCATATTCGGTAGAGACTGTTTCCGAGGAGCCAAACTCGTTAACCAGTTTCAAGGACTCTTTCTGGGCTATGATCAATCCCTTGCCAAATCGTACCCTAAAATAATTCTGTCTTGATAGTAAATATCTGCCCATTTTTGGAAAAAACGAGAGAAAAACTTCATACTGATTATCCATGAAGGTTCCTCACAGAATTCAAAAATATCGCCTCGGTCGCATAGAGGTTTCTTTCCGTCTCGATCGTATTGTTCATCAATTGCGGCATTTAAACGTCTTTGCGTCCCGGATGAAATGACACCGTTTGTGTATAGGCTCCAATAGAGCGAGCGCTCTCTATCCAAGATTCGTAGACGTATGTCTGCCATTACGTCTTTGGTACGGACAGGCATTTCCGGATATATTTCTTTTTGAGGTAGGAACTGTTCGACAATACTCCAGTCTGTTGCTTCCAACGCTTCCTTCTGTTTCAAATCTTTTAGGTATTTTTCAGAACCTTCGTACAACTGCTTTTTTTACGCTATAATCCAAAAGAAGCTTGGAGGACGGTATCTCTGCCAATCCCAATTTCTTTAGAAGCCAACCGATTGTAGTCGCATTTATTGTCAATGTTAAAGTTACAATCCCAGCCGTAAGGAAAAGTACTTGCCGACGTATTGGTTCTGGTATCGAAAAGGTATACGATACCATCAGTGCCATCGTTAGTCCCAATGCACCACGTAATCCTCCCCAACTCAAGATCGTGGACTCTCGCACCGACAAGCCATATCCGGACCGTTTCATGATCGGATAAAATATGGTTATTATTAATATACGAATGATATTTATCCCGGCATATACACAGATAAGAATCAATAAATCCATCCATGAGAAGTCTACCTTCAATGCTATTACGATACCTACAATTATGAATATCAATGTATTTGCTATGTGTGCCGCCAATTCCCAAAATTGACGCATGAATTTATTGACCTGCGGTTTCAACCTCAGACGGCCCATGTAAGAGACTGCCAAACCGAAACCGACCAAAGCGATTACTCCCGATACTTCCAAATAATTTTGCGCTATGACAAAAGTCATATAAGCGGAAAGAATCATCACGCTGTTTTGAAGCATCTCGTCTCCATTTACTATTTGTGATAAATTGAATACACAAATAAGCCAAAAGCGTACCAACCAGGGCTCCTCCGGCAACGACCATGATAAAGTCCGCTACGGGAGAATCCGAAACACCAGTAGCGGTATAGGCTCCGAAAAACAGCATGAAAAGGACAATACCGGTTCCATCGTTTAGCATCGACTCGGCATCCACTAGCGTCGAGAAACGTTTACTGGTGCCTAGCTCTTTCAACAATGCGACAACGGCCACTGGGTCTGTCGCACTTATCAAGGCTCCGAACATCAATGCAAATGTCCAGTTCCACCCTTCATAAGAAGGGGCGAACGTTCCGATCCCTATCATCAAGGCAGCCGTCAGCAACATCGCAATAGTGACACCCGGTACGGACAATATAGTGGCATTTGTCAATGTTTTTCGAAAGATATGCACGTCCAGTTCATAAGCAGCGTCGAATATCAAGATCGGAAGAAAAATATAAAGTATCATATCGGGATTAGCATTTCCGGCAAAATCGATCGATGATTTTAATATAGGAATGCTTTCCAACCAGCCTATCCGGTCAAACGTACCGATCAATAATCCAAAGGCAAATAGCCCGACCGTGTAAGGAAGAGGCATCTTTTTAATCCGAATTTTAAAATCGCACCTCCCATCAACCTTATCAATACAAAAAATAATGGGGCCAGTAAATTATTCGTTTCCATATTGATTCACTATTTAACTGCAAGGAGCTGGCAATTTTTGAGCCAATAGCGTTCGAAGATATATAATTATTTAATAATGAGATATCTATGAGCTTTGTCCTATAAAAAGAGAATAAAATCTCTTTCATAGTGAAAAAATATTTCCAAAATGAAAGAGATACAGAAGGTTTATTTAAAAAACAGTCGTATGTCCTCTTCCGAAAACAATATAGCGGTATTGACTAGTGCCAAATGGGAATATGCTTGAGGAAAATTCCCCAGTTGCTCCTTGGTTTCAAAATCAATGTCTTCACTGAAAAGTCCCAAGTGATTTGAATTATGAAGCATTTCCTCAAACAGACTACGTGCTTCTTCTTTTTCTCCTATGACATAAAGAGCACGAATGAGCCAGAACGTACAAATAGTAAAGGCGGAAGAGGGAAGTCCGAAATCATCATGAGATTTATAACGGTACATCAACCCTTTGTAAAGTAACGCATTCTTTATCGCTTGCACTGTTTTATGGTAGCGTATGTCTCTCGGATCGATAAATCCGTACGGTTCCATTAACAACAAGGACGCATCAAGGTCGGAATTACCGTAGGCTTGCGAGAAACTTTGCATCTCTTCTTTCCAACCGTTTTTCATGACATTTTCTTTGATTACGGCCGCTTCTTCCGACCAACGTCTCCGGTATGTCGGTTTGTTTAATAAATCTGCAATACGAGCTCCCCTGTCTAATGCGACCCAGCACATAACTTTGGAGGAAACAAAATGCTGTCCTTCTCCTCTAATCTCCCAAATGCCTTTGTCTGGTTTTTTCCAGTCAATCATCACATTCGTCAGGATACTTTTTACCATTTCCCACATATCTTCCACCTCGTCCAATGTACCGGGCATCAAACGATAGTATTGGTAGATCAGGTCCATTAAATAGCCGAACGAGTCATTTTGAAGCTGGTGGTAAGCATCATTACCGATCCGAACGGGTCGTGAGTTCTTATAACCGGAAAGATGTCCCAGAATAACTTCCGTCAATTTTCTTTCTCCGCGAATACCGTACATGATCTGGTAAGTATCGTGTTGAGAAACAAAAGTAGACTGGACAAATCTCATGAACCGCCTTGCGGCTTCGACATGGCCTATCTGGAACAAAGTTTCAATGGACATGGAGGCGTCGCGCAGCCAACAAAAACGATAATCCCAGTTACGGACTTCTCCGATCGTTTCCGGTAGGCTAGTTGTTATGGCCGCCAATACGGCTCCATTATAAAAAGACATCAATTTTAAAACTAGGAGACTTCGCTCAATGACATCGTTATAGACCGTAAACTTCTTGGTTCGGTCAGTCCAATTTAGCCAATAAACCAGCGTCCGGCAGTATTCCAGTTTCTCACGCTCAATGTTGACGGGTATTACTTTCTCGTTATATGAAAGTAGCAAGAACTCGTCCTTAGCCAGTATGATTTCTTTCTGTTCCAAGATCTTGTGCAAAGGTAGTGAGGAATAAAGATATTGCCTATCTTTGCTGTTAGAAGTAGAGTAGGTCTCTATATATTCCGAGGTCGTGTTGAAAATTGTCTTTCCACGGGCATAGTCCGGAGCCGGCTCATAGTTGATTTTAAAACGGGGAGTACCTTTGATTCTGCGGATATATCGGTAGATCTCTGCCGGACGATAACAATTGCTCGCATCGCTCAGATGGTAACAAGGCATGAAATCTACAACGGCAAATTCATTTTCTTCTGATACGAAGTTGGTCGAAAGAATATTTGTATGAGGAACATACGATTGCGATATTTGATAATCCGGAGAAACCTCGAAGCCGAAATATCCCCCTTTCTCCCGATCGAGCAATGACGCAAAGATGGAAGGTGAGTCGAAGTTAGGGAAACATAACCAATCTATACTGCCTTTATCCGAAATCAAAGCCGCTGTGCAGCAATTTCCTATTACTCCGTAATTTAACTTGTCCATAAAAATTATTTTTTATTTGTCCACAATCCTTTAAAAAAATCAACGGTGGCTTTCAGTTGACCTTTTATGCTTCTGGAAGTCGTTCCGTAACTAACACCTTCACCCGACAGTTCTTCCAAAAAAGGCAATACTTCTTCCTGCGAGGACAGATTGTATTTGGCTTTTTCAGATACAATTCCAACTTTAACTGTTATGGCGGATACTGGAAGAGCCCGGAACATATCCTCATCCGTCGTGTCATCTCCCATTGCTAGTATAAAATCATAGCGGGAAGCCAATAATAGGCGATCTACTTCCGAACCTTTTGTGTATTCTGGAGATTTTATTTCCACGACTTTGTTGCCCTGCATGATTTGTAATCCCTTTCTCAGGCAAACAGGCATTATAGCCTTTGTTAGCTGTTGCGCTCTCAGCTCTCCCAGCCAGGCGTCCGATTCTCTATAATGCCAGGCAAGAGCAGCTTCTTTTTGTCTCAAGATGAGAGTACGGGGTTTTGCTTACAAACAAATTTAGAATAAACAATAGCTCCGAATCCCACTCTCGATTGCCTATGTTTTTATGCCATGCGCCTTTTTCCTTGTAAAATGCACCATGCTCGGCGGCAAAAGACAGAGGAAGATCTCCCAGCCATTTCTCCAATGTATAGTGGTCCCGCCCGCTATTAATGGTTACATGATTCCGAGAGTCGGAACAAAAACGCTGTAACAGGTCTCGTAATGCAGGTGTTGGAGCTGCATCTTCCGGATGATTTTTGAATGCAGTTAATGTTCCGTCGTAATCCAGCAAAATCAAGCGCTTTTTCGCTTGGTCATATAATGTTTTGATTTCGTTCTGGTCTTGTGCGGAGATCTTTTTCTTTTGTAATCGTTTGTTTTTCTCTGCGGCCTGCCGCCATTCTCTCATGAAATCCGCAGCCCATTTGTTTACGGTTTGAACCGAAAGGATGGCTTGCATTCGCTGAAGCCTTTCTCTTTGTTCCTCCAATGGCATTTTCAATGCACGGCAAATGGCTTGTTCGATCTGGTCCGTGTCGTTTGGATTAATCAATAAAGCATCAGACAATTCAACCGAAGCACCGGCCATTTCACTTAAAATGAGTACCCCCGGATTATCTTGTTTGGTAGCGACATACTCTTTTTGCCACAAGATTCATACCATCGCGCAAAGGGGTTACCAAGGCTATATCGGCAACATAATACATCGCTACCAATTCCTCAAAAGAGAAACCATGATAAAAATAGCAGACCGGAGTCCAGTTCATTGTAGAGTATCGTCCATTGATAGAACCTATTTCCTCGTCAATCCGGGTTTTCAATTCGGCATAACTGCCTACATGGTCGCGAGAGGGGACGATAACCATCGCCAATGTCACTTTCCCGTGATATTCCGGATGATTTTTTCAAAAAAGAGGCGAATCCGTAAAGACGGTGCAATATACCTTTACTATAATCCAAACGGTCTACCGATATGATTAACTTATGATCTCCAAATAGAAGTCGTGTTTTCTCTACTGCGTGGTGGACTTTGTCATCAGCTATCACATTGTGATAAAGATCATAGTTTATCCCCATCGGTAATGCATCCACACGGGTTACACGATCATTCATTTGAACTTCATCCAGATTGAAATTCTTATGAAGGATGCGTTCCGTCGCACTGATGAAATGACGCATATAATCGTGAATGTGAAAAGCGACAAAGTCGGCTCCCAAAAAGTCCGTTCAGGATCTCGACCCTTTCGGGCAGAATCCGGAAAAGTTCATGTGAAGGGAACGGAATATGGTGGAAATACCCGATATGAAGGTTGGGAAACTTCTCACGGAGCATGCCCGGCAACAGCATTAACTGATAGTCCTGTACCCAAACCCAATCATTAGGTTCAACTATCCGAGATATCTCTTCACAAAAAACAGCATTGACTTCCCTATATGATTCCCAAAAGTTCTTTTTTATATAACGTATAAGCAAAAAAGTAATGACAGAGGGGCCATAGGGTACTGTTGCTATATCCTTCGTAGTAATTTTCATACTGCCTGTCGGATAAGAATACCGGATGATAATTATTTTTTTCCAATTGACTGCAAATGTCATCTTTTTCCGTCTTTTGTTCTACGCAGACGCCAGGCCAACCAATCCAATGTTTTTCACAATCAACGTCCAATGACTTCAAACCTGTAGCCAGCCCTCCTTCGCTCCGTGAAAAAACAAATTTTCCATCGGAGGAACGTGTAACTTTTACAGGCAACCTATTCGAAATGATAAATAATCTCATATTTGAAATATTATATACAACACAAAGCAAAATCCATACCAATTTGTATTTGTCATTGATAAACAGATGTTTGCAAATAGGGAAGCCTAAGTAATATTACCAAAATGAAAAACACTTTTTCATTTTAGTTGTTTTTTTACTTTCAATTTAGAATTAATATTTTTAATCAATTGATATATAGTGATTTATGTTTGTTGTTTTCTAATTGGTCTGATTTTGGCATTATCTTTATCAGTTTAGATTTCCGAAGAAAGTATCATTAATATTCATCTTCGGTTGTCTGCTATAAGAAACAATGTAGAACAACAAAGAAACAAAATGGTATTTTTTATTTATCAGTTAGGCTCGCTTGCCTCTGTATGGGCAATCAGCAATTTAATAAAAAAAGATGTTCCTCAAAGGATCAAAAACAAGATTATCGTTCTGTTACTAGTAACAAGCTGGATTGGTGTTTTGGGGTATTTTTTTCATTTTGAAAAACAGGATTGAAAAATGGTGGCCTTGCAAGAAGTACTTGGTTGCTCATAGAAGGATATGAGTTTCATATTATATATTATTGCAATTAAAGTTGTTTTATGTGTACCAAAATCTTTTTCTCCATTCATTCTGTAAAGATTTGAATTGTTTTTTTCTTTTTGAGCCGTGGATATAATTTATTCACGGCTTATTTAAAGGATTTGATTTCAAAAATTAGGATACAAATGGAAAAGAATATGCGGATGAAATTTTTAAAGCAACGGATAACGGTAATATTACTGTTAGTGGCTAGCGTATGTATATGTGGTAGCATCAATGAATTCTATGTCTTCGAAAATGATTATTATTTTAAATATCTGCTGAATACTTTTACAGGAATCATCCTTTTGACAGGAATTGCCTATTTATGCTATCCTCAAAAGAAGACAAATCAGGAAAATGAATTGGTGCTGAATGAATACAAACTGGTGTATGAAACGGAGTCTACCGCATCGCAATATTTTATTTCTGATACAGAAGCTTGGAACACATTAAGAAAACAATTGAAAACAACAGCTCAAGGACATGCTATTTTATATATCAGCGAAAGTTGCGAATTGCCTATAATCAATAACATGATTTTAGCTAAAAAGAGAAATTTCGATTGTTGGAAGCCTGCCTGTGCAGGGCAGATATCTAAAGATTTTGGTGAGATTTAAAGTGATCATAAAAAATATATGGCAGCCATAAAACGATGTCCATGGAAAGGAAATGTCAATTATCTGAAAATACGGGGAATAATATTGAATTGGACCTAGTCAGCGTTGAAAAGCACCACATTCAGAAAGTTCTCCAACATACTAACGGATACAAACCCGAAGCTGCTCGTCCTCTTGGGATAGCCTTAACCACACTTTATAGGAAGATGGAAGCCTATGGACTATAATGTGGAACACTTTGTTCTTGCATACCCGGTAGGTTTACCTAAAACAGGCAGCTTGCCTTTTTTATATACCTTTTCAAAATGAAAATATCTTTTTCCTTTTGAAAAGGATTGAGCATATTACATAATAATATTATTTTTTGATTATATAGCTGATAAACAATGCATTGTGCAAGAACTCGATTTTTTGGCACAGCTTTGGCATATAGTAGGGTGGAAAACAAATAAATAGTATTAACAATTAAAAAAGACAAGTATGGAAGATACGTTATCATTTTTGTTCTTGTGTGCTACCGGTGTAGCATGCTATTGGTTTTTCTTCAAGTGTGTGGACTGGTTTGAGAAAATTTAATGTAAGAAAGGAGAATTAAATTATGTTTTTAGCACTGTTTATACTTTGCTTATTGATCTTCGGGTATTTGATGTATGTCCTAATTAAGCCCGAAAAGTTTTAATGGTAATTAGTTTTTTTTAAGTGAAAAGATGAATACAGAAATTTTAGGTGTAGCATTGCAGATATTGCTGCTGCTGGTTATCAGTTACCCGCTGGGAAAGCATATCGCCAAGGTGTATAAGGAGGGAAACGACTGCATGCGTTTCATGGCTCCAATTGAAAGATTTATTTACAAGCTGGCGGGTATCAACCCCAATGAAGAGATGGATTGGAAGGCATTCTTGAAATCTCTGCTTATTATAAACGTATTTTGGTTCTTCTGGGGTATGATCCTGTTGGTATCGCAAGGATATCTTCCTTTGAATCCTGATGGGAACAGCGGACAAAGTCCAGATTTGGCGTTCAACACGTGTATTAGTTTCATGGTTAACTGTAACTTGCAGCACTATAGCGGAGAAAGCGGTTTGACTTATTTTACACAGTTGTTCGTCATCATGTTGTTCCAGTTCATCACTGCTGCAACAGGTATGGCTGCCATGGCTGGAATTATGAAGTCGATGGCCGCCAAAACAACTAAAACAATCGGCAACTTCTGGCACTATTTAGTGATCAGCTGTACACGTATCCTTTTCCCGATGTCTCTGATCGTGGGTTTCATCCTGATCATACAAGGTACGCCGATGGGCTTTGACTCCAAAATGACAATCCCGACATTGGAAGGAGCTGAACAAACTGTTTCACAAGGTCCTACAGCTGCAATCGTTCCGATTAAACAGTTAGGTACGAATGGTGGTGGTTACTTCGGAGTAAACTCTTCTCACCCATTGGAAAACCCGACTTACCTGACCAATATTGTAGAATGTTGGTCTATTCTGATCATTCCGATGGCATTGGTATTTGCTTTGGGATTTTATCTGAAACGTAAAAAGTTAGGTTATGTGATCTATGGTGTGATGCTGTTTGCTTATCTTTTGGGGGTATTCTGTAACGTTCACTATGAGATGGCAGGTAACCCGAAAATCGACGAGATGGGTATTGACCAGTCTTGCGGTGCTATGGAAGGTAAGGAAACCCGTCTGGGTCCGGGCGCAACCGCTTTGTGGTCTGTGACTACGACCGTCACCTCTAATGGTTCCGTTAACGGTATGCACGACAGTACAATGCCTCTTTCTGGTATGGTGGAGATGTTGAACATGCAGATCAATACATGGTTTGGTGGTGTCGGCGTAGGTTTCATGAACTACTATGCATTCTTGATTATAGCCGTATTCATCAGCGGTTTGATGGTCGGACGTACGCCGGAATTCTTAGGTAAAAAGGTAGAAGCCCGAGAAATGAAGATTGCAACGATCGTTTCGTTGGCTCACCCATTCGTGATTTTGATCTTTACGGCTATCTCTTCCTACGTATGGGTATATGCCCCTGAATTCGTAGAGAGCGAGGGTGGCTGGTTGAACAACCCTGGTTTCCATGGTTTCAGTGAAATGTTATATGAATATACTTCTTCTTCTGCTAACAACGGTTCCGGTTTTGAAGGATTAGGCGACAATACCTATTTCTGGAACTACACTTGCGGTTTGGCACTGATCATTTCACGTTATTTGCCAATTGTCGGACAGGTAGCTATTGCAGGTCTTTTGGCAAACAAGAAGTACACTCCGGAGAGTGCGGGTACATTAAAGACTGATACGGTTACATTCGGTGTGATGACATTCTTCGTAATCGTCATCGTTGCTGCCTTGTCATTCTTCCCGGCACAAACATTAGGCCCGATCGCCGAATATTTTAGTATTTACTAATTGACAGATTAAGAAGATGAGAAATAACAAAACTGCTTCTTTATTTCCAAAGAAGCTCGTTATAGAAAGTTTGAAGCAATCATTCATTAAGTTGAATCCGCGGATGATGTTCCGTAACCCGATCATGTTTATCGTGGAGGTGGTGACATTCGTCATGTTGTTTGTTACGATTTGGGCGGCTACCACCGGTGATACGACACAAGGATCTTTCGGTTACAATATCTTAGTGTTTATTGTATTGTTCGCCACGTTGCTTTTCGCCAACTTCGCAGAGGCGATTGCAGAGGCACGAGGCAAGGCACAGGCCGACAGTTTGCGTAAGACCCGGGAAGAAACTCCTGCCAAATTGTGTGTCGGTAACAAGATTGAAACGGTCAGTTCTTCTCAGTTGAAGAAAGGCGACATCTTTATTTGTGAAGCCGGCGACACGATTCCTT